>Ga0335085_10000710_pt1 | contig 86958 bp, 91 predicted proteins | sample Lox_Sample_45_FD_206712 | JGI IMG/M metagenome (GOLD analysis project Ga0335085, IMG submission 206712) | Soil microbial communities from Loxahatchee National Wildlife Refuge, Florida, United States - Lox_Sample_4.5 | ecosystem: Environmental > Terrestrial > Soil > Wetlands | place: USA... | reverse complement strand
CCTCCGGCTCGACGAAGAGCGTGGCCCCGCTCTGCGAGCGGTCGTGGACGATGCCGCGCAGGCGGCCCTTGGCCTCGGAGCGGATCGGCAGTACGTAGCGGCCGTGGCGGACGGTGACGTAGCGCTCTTGGAACGTCGTGTCCGCGTTGGGCCCGCCGAAGTAGGCCTCCAGCCGCTTGACGATCTCGCGTCGCAGATCGCGGACGCGCTGGCGCACGCGACGCAGAGCCGGGGAGGCCTCGTCGCGCACCTGGCCGTCTGCGTCGAGCGAGCGCCGCAGGAGCTCGGCCAGCTCCCTCTGCTGCGGGACGCCCACGAGCGAGTCGGCGAGATCCGGCGCGATCGGCGCGATGGCGCGGCCGTAGGCGCGGAGCCGGGCCGCGGCCTCGAGGAGCGGGATCAGCGCGGCCAGATCCGCCCCCTCCGCCACCGAGCCCGGCACGCGCGCGGCCTCGAGCGTCGGCCGCACATCGGGGATGCCTTCCCAAGGCGGCGCGCCTTGCTGCCCCAGCGCGGCCCGCGCCTGGGCGGTCTCCGCGAGGAGCCGGCGGATCGCGGGGAGATCGGTGAGCGGCGTGGTCTCGCGCGCGCGCTCCCGGCCCATGGGGGTGCGGGCCTCGCGCGCGAGCAGCGCCAGCACCTCGGTCCACTCGAGGCCGCCGCTGCCGGTCGAGAGGCGGAACGTGGCGTGGGGGGCGGTCATGGACGGGCCGCGGTCAGCGGCGCTCCACGAGCTTGAGGACCTGCTCGACGGCCTCGTCACAGGCCGTCGCGATCGCGTCGTGCTCTTCCGGATAGAACGGGGAGAGCACGTGGTCGGAGACCTGGTCGCGGTCCTCGCCGGGCCGGCCGGGGCGGCCGATGCCGATCTTCACCCGGCGGAGCTCGTCGGTGCCGAAGGCCGCGATGAGGGAGCGCACCCCGTTGTGGCCGCCCGCGCTGCCCTTCAGGCGAATGCGCACCTTGCCGAGCGGCAGGTCGAGGTCGTCGAAGACGATGACGAGATCCGACGGCCCCAGGTGCAGCGTGCGGGCGAGACGCGCGACCGGCGGCCCGGAGACGTTCATGAAGCTGCCCGGCTTGATCAGATGCAGCGTCTCGCCCTGCCAGCGCCCGTGCGCGACGGCGTGGGCGCCGTCGCGCTCGAAGCGCGCGTGAATACGACGGGCCAGCGCGTCGACCACGCGCTGGCCCACATTGTGTCGAGTGTTGCGGTACTCCGGCCCGGGATTCCCCAGTCCGACGACCGCCTGGGCCACTTACTTCTTCTTCTCGGCTCCGCCCTTGTCGCCCTCGGCCGCTTCTTCCTTGGGCTTGCGCTCGGTGAGCACCTCGGGCTCGGCCGCCGTCACTTCCGCCGCGGCGGCCGCGGTCGGCGCCGCGACCTCTTCCGCCGCCGGCGGAGCCACCGTCACGACCGCCTGGTTCGGATCGTTCAGGACCCGTACGCCCTCGGGAACCTTGAGATCCTTGACCGTCAACACGTCGTGAATGTTCAGGTTGGTGACGTCGGCCGCGAGGTACTCGGGGATGTTCCCGGGCAGGCAGGACACCCGGACCTCGCGGAGCACCATCTCCAGGATGCCCTGAGAGTCCTTGACCCCGACTGACTCGCCCACGTGGTGGATGGCCACCGAGACCTGGATGGCGCGGTCCATCGCGACTTCCTGAAGGTCCACGTGGATGAGGTTCTCCGAGACCGGATCGAACTGCATGTCCCGGATGATGGCCATCTTGCCGTCCTTCGACCCCTCGAAGGTCACCCGGAAGAGCTGGGTGCTGCCCTCATGGCCGTGGATGAGGCGGAGGATGTCCTTCGGCGTCACCGCGATGTTCTCGGGGCTCGCGCCGCCGTAGAGGGTGGCCGGAACCAGGCCGCTGCGCCGCAGGCGCCTGGCGGGCCCCTTGCCGATGCCGTCCCGCTTCTTGATGGTCAGCTCACGCAATTCCATGACTCGTTGCTCCTTGTGGTATTGGCTCGTCTTTCAGACGGCTCACACGAAGAGGGTCGAGACCGACTCCTCGTCGTGAATGCGACGGATCGCCTCCGCCAGCAGCGGGGCGACGGAAAGCACCCGGATCTTGGACAGCTGCCGCTCCGGGGTGAGCGGGATCGAGTTCGTGATGATGACTTCCTCCAGGACGGATTCCTTGATGCGGGTGATGGCGGGCCCGGACAGCACGCCGTGCACCGCGCAGGCGAGGATGCGCCGGGCGCCCTCTCGCCGGAGCGCGTCCACCGCCTGGATCAAGGTGCCCGCGGTATCGATCATGTCGTCGGCGATCACGACGTCCTTGTCCTTGACGTCGCCGATGAGGTGCATGAACACCGCGACGTTGTTGCCCTCACGCCGCTTGTCGATGATGGCCAGTCCCGCCTTCAGGCGCTTGGCGAGGGCTCGGGCGCGCTCCACGCCTCCCGCGTCGGGGGAGACGAGGACGGGGTCCTTGAGATCCTTCTTGGCCAGGTAGTCGATGATCACCGGGGGCGCGGCAAAGAGGTGATCCACCGGGATGTCGAAGAAGCCCTGAATCTGGCCCGCGTGGAGGTCCACCGCGAGCAGCCGCTGGGTGCCAGCGGCGGTGAGGAGGTCGGCCACGAGCTTGGCGGTGATCGGCATCCGTCCCTGCACCTTGCGGTCCTGGCGGCCGTAGCCGTAGTAGGGCAGCACCGCGGTGATGCGTCGAGCGGATGCGCGCTTGAACGCGTCGATCATCACGAGCAGCTCCATCAGATGATCGTTCACGGGCGGGCAGGTGGGCTGGATCACGAAGATGTCCTGGCCGCGGACGTTCTCGTTGATCTGCACGTACACCTCGCCGTCGGAGAAGCGTGAGACGTCGGCGTCGCCCAGCGGGAGCTGGAGCGTCTTGGCGATCTCCTCCGCCAGCGGCCGGTTCGCGTTACCCGAGAAGAGCTTCAGCTCGTAGGACATGTCGTCTCCCGTGACGGCATTGCTAGCGCCTGTTCCAACCTTCCTTTACTTCTTTACTGTTTTTTCGAATGCGCTCGGCTCGCCTTCGGCTGCGCCTCGCCAAGCCACTGCCGCGCCTCGCCAAGCTCGAACTGGCTGGGGCGGGAGGAATCGAACCTCCATTGCGGGGTCCAAAGCCCCGAGTCCTACCACTGAACGACGCCCCAGTGAAATCACGTCGCCCGGATCGCCGATCCCGAGTTCGTCCGCACCGCCCAGCAGGCCCAACCCGCCCGGCTCACCCGGGACCGGATCTGGCGCGCGTGATCCAGGGACCGCGCCACCCCGAACACCGTTGGACCACTGCCCGACATGATCGCTCCGAGCGCCCCCGCTGCCAAGAGCGCCGCCTTCATGCGACCGATCACCGGCAGAACCGGCTCGACCACGCTCTCTAGGTTGTTGGTCAATGCCGCCGCCACCTTGCTCACGTTCCGGGTCCGGAGCGCCTCGATCACGCGCTCCGTGCCGGTCGGCTCGGCGCGCCAGCCCGCCGGTACCCGACCGTACACCTCGCGGGTCGAGAGTGGCATCCGGGGATTCACCAGGACGAGGGCGTACCCGCCCCCCGCCGGCAATGGCGTCAGATCCTCGCCCCGCCCCCTCGCCACCGCTCGGCCCGTACCGAGGAAGAAGGGCACGTCCATCCCCAGCTCCACCGCGAGCTCCTGTAGGCGCGCCTTGGGCCACCGCAGGTTCCACAGCCGATTGAGCCCCCAGAGGGCGGCCGCCGCGTCGCTCGATCCCCCGCCGAGTCCGGCCGCAACCGGGATCCGCTTCTGCAGCCTGATCCGGGCCCCGTGGTCGGTGCCGGAGGCCTTCTGGAGCAGACGGGCGGCGCGCATCACGAGGTTGTCATCGTCGGTGGGCAGGTCGGGGTCGTCCGTGTGTAGCGAGAGGGTATCGGCCGCTTCCACCAGCATCCGATCGAAGAGGTCCACCGCCTGGAGCACCGTCGCGATCTCATGATAGCCGTCCGCCCGCTTCCCCAACACCTCGAGGGCCAAGTTGACTTTGGCCGAGGTGCGGAGCACCAGCTCCCGGCTACCCCGTGACCGCTTCGCCAAGGCAGGACACGCTACCACGCGCCGCGACAGAGTGTCAACGGAAGTCTTGAATTTTAACGTGTTCCGGGACAGTCAGGGTCACCAGCGAGGGATCGAGCGAGGTGTTCATCCTGGGATCCCGATAGCTCGCCGTCACGCGCAGCGCTCCGTCCGGCGTCTCGAGCCGGAGCCCTGCCGGTGGACCATCTGCGGGCGCCGACGCGAAGGTCACGCGGGCCGGGTTCTTGCCCGTCCACTCCACCTTCCGTGCCTGGCCGGTGTCCGGGTCGAACCAGATCCGCTGCTCACCGGAGGCTCCGACCAGCCGGAGCGACGGGCCGACGTCGTCGGGGGTCAGAAGCTCGATCGAGGTCGGATCGGCCATCGGCCGGACGCGCCCGGCGAGCAGGGCCGCCAGGTCTTCGACGCTCATGGCCAGGCCGAGCCAGCGACGATTGGCCTCCGGGGTGGCGGGCGCGATGTAGGCGCGGTTGTCGAGGACCTCCCAGAGCGTGACGCTCTTCGCGTCGCCGGCCACGATCAGCACCGGGGTGCCGAAAGGGGAGAGGGCCTCGAATCGCAAGGCGGCCGGCTCGCCGGTCAGGAGAAGCACGCCGGTCAGGCGCTGCGCGCGGCCGTTGCGACGGATCGTCAGATCGGTGAGCGAGCGAAGATCGTTCAGCGAGCGGCGATGCTGCTCGATCCGGGCCAGGGCCGTGCGGGCCTCCTCGGCCACCGGCTGGACCGGCGGCGGCGCCGCGGTGGCGCAGCCGCCGAGGACGGCGGCCAGCAGGACGGCGGCCGCGAGGCTACTTCTGCTCGGCCTTGGGCGGTGCACCCTTGGCCCGAGTCAGATTCTCCCGCGTCTCCTTGATCTTGTTCCGTACCTGGGCGGCGGTGGGGCCGTCCGGGTCCACCTTCAGCGACTTCTCCCACGCCTCGAGCGCCTCGGTGGTGAGGTTGTTCTTGAGGTAGGCGTCGCCCAGGTGCTCGTAGAGCACGGGGTCTTCCTTGGCGAGGCCGATCGCGCGCTTGAGCTCGCGGAGGGCCTCCGGATAGCGGCCCTGCTGGTAGTACGCCCAGCCGAGGCTGTCGATGAAGTAGCCGTTCTCGGGCTCGAGCGCGAGGGCCTGCTGGATCAGCTGGATGGCCTCGGTGAGGTTCGTGCCCTTCTCGGCGTACATGTAGCCGATGTAGTTGTACGACTCGGCGTGCTTGGGATCGAGCACGAGCACGTGCCGGAACGAGCGGATCGCGTCGTCGAAGTGCTGCTGCTTCTCCTGCACGACCCCGAGCTGGAAGTGGAGATCCTTGTTCTTGTCGTCGACCGAAAGCCCCTCCCGCAGCGCGGCGGCGGCGCGGTCGTACTGGTTGGCCCGCTGGAGCGCGGTACCGAGATAGAGGAACAGCTCGGGCCGCTTGGGCTCGAGGTTCACCGCCTCCTGCAGGGTCGCGACCGCCTCGTCGTAGCGCTTGGCCCGTCCGTAGAGGAAGCCGAGCTGCACGCGCGCGTCCACCGAGCGCGGATCCGCCTTGAGGATCTTCTCCAGCTCGCTCCGGGCCTCCTCTTCCTTGCCCGCGTCCATCAGGGCGGTGGCCAGGTAGTAGCGCGTCCGCATGTTGCCGGGCTCGAGTGCGACGGCCTGCCGGAAGGCGGTGACGGCCCGGTCGTACTGCTTCTGCTCGTAGTGGATCGCTCCCAGCTTGAGCCACACCCGCGGGTCGCGCGGCAGCGACTCCACCAGGGCCTCGATCTCGCTCTGGGCCTCGCCGTAGCGGCCGAGCTTCACGAGCAGGTCCCCGAGGCGCTCCACGAAGGCCGCGTTGTCCGGGTTGGCCTTGAGCGCGTCCTTGTAGACGCCCACCGCCTCCTCGAGCTTGTTCTGTGACTCGTAGACGAAGCCGAGCGCCGACCACGCCCCGTCGTGATCCGGATCGAGCTCGACGGCTCGCCTGAGATTGACGAGCGCGTCGTCCCACTGCTCGGTCTCGATCCCGATTCGCCCGAGCAGGTAGTAGCCCTGCGAGAGATTCGGGCGCGCGGTCACCAGGCGGCGGAGCACCGCGCGCGCCTTGTCGTAGCTCTTCTGCTCGAAGTGAAGCTGGGCCAGGGCCAGGTAGCCGTCCGGCGTCTGCGGATCGAGGGCGACCGCCTTCTCCAGCTCGGCTTCCGCCTCGGGCAGCCGGCGCGCCCGCTTGTACAGGTCGGCGAGCGTCATGTGGGCGGCCGCGTTGTCGGGCTCGAGCGCGATCGCCTTCTGCGCGGCGGTGAAGGCATTCGCGTTATCGTTGAGGCGGGTGAGCCACTGCGAGAGCTGGATCCAGAGCAACGCGGTGTTGGGATCGGCCTTGATGGCTTCACGGAGCTGGGCGATCGCCTGGGGGAGCCGGCCCGCGCGAGCTTCCATCTGGGCGATCACGAAGTGATCGTAGGCCTCGCCCTGCGCCGAGATGGGCCGGCGCGGCGGCGCGGCCACCGCGATCGTCTTCGTCTCCGGATCCGCCTTGGCGGCGTCGGTGGTGGCGCAGCCGGCGAGCGCGGCGGCCAGGGTCACGCCGCCGAGCGCGAGCGCGACGCGGGCACGGCCGCGCCGGGCGATCAGGTCCTTGGCGACGACGCGGCGGACGGTGGTGGCGAGATCGTGATCGTGAACGGGCTCGACCGCGCGCTCCACCAGCGCGGTCTCCTCCGCGTCGAGGCGCGCGGGGGCCGTCGACGACGGGCTCGCGCGCCGGGTCGCGGCGCGCTCGGTGGCCGGCGCCGGGCCGGCGAGGCTCAGGCGCAGCGCGGTGACGGTCGGCCCGAAGCGGGCGCGGACCGCGTTGAGGACTTCCGCCGATCGCATGGATAGCTCCTGGAGCCAGGGTGAGTTCTCGACCATGATCGTGAGCGTACCGGCCTTCAGCTCGCCCGGCCGGGTGCCCCGGGCCAGCTCGGCCCCGACGGCTGCTCGCCAGCCCAGCCGGATCCGCTCGGCGAGCAGGCGCTCCGCGAGGGCGGGAACGGCGGCGGTCAGCACGTCGCCTACGCGGACGGGACGGGAAAAACGGGCCGGGCCGGTGGCGCTCCGCATCGTGTTCACCATGTTAACTGATCACCCATCGACTCGCTACCTTCAAGCCCGCGATGGCCGGCGCGTCGCCGCCCGAGCCTTGGGCCGAGGGCAAATTGACTCCAATGGGACGGACATTTATAGTGTCGCTACCATGGCTCGACCCAAGCGCGGGGAGATTCTGTCCCTGACGATCGACGACCTCGCCTTCGGCGGGGAGGGGGTCGGGCGGGCCGACGGCTACGTGGTCTTCGTGCCCGGGGGGCTTCCCGGCGACCGGCTGCGGGTCCGGCTCGTGCAGGTGCGCTCCCGGTTCGGCCGCGGCGTCATTGAATCAGTCGAGGCGGCTTCTTCGCAGCGGGTGGCGGCGCCCTGCCCATACTTTGGGCGCTGCGGCGGCTGCCGCCTCCAGCACGTCGCCTACGAGGCGCAGCTCGCCTTCAAGGCCAAGCAGGTGGCCGACGCGCTCCAGCGCCTTGGCGGACTGCGGGACGTAGCCCTGCGTCCCATCATCGGGGCCGACGAGACCTTCGGCTACCGTAACAAGATGGAGTTCACGGTGGCCCGCGGCCGCCACGAGTCGCTGGTGGTGGGACTGCACGAGGCCGACCGCTACGACTCGGTGCTCGACATCGAGCGGTGCCTGCTGCAGTCGGACCGGATGAACGCGCTCCTGACCGAGGCGCGCGCGTTCTTCACCGAGCGCGGGCTCACCGTCTACGAGCAGGAGACGGGCGAGGGGCTGCTGCGCTTCCTGATGCTGCGAGAGGGCAAGCAGACCGGCGAGCTGATGACCAACGTGGTGACGTCCGCGCCCGCGGTGTCCGAGCTGGCCCCGCTGGCCGAGCGCCTCAGCGCGCGGGTCCCGGGCACCACCAGCGTGGTGATGAACGTGAACCCCAAGAAGGCGAGCGTGGCCGTCGGGGTGGAAGAGCACCTGCTCGGCGGGCGCGACCACATCCGCGAGGGCATGGGGGGGCTGACCTTCCAGGTCTCCGCCAACTCGTTCTTCCAGACCAACACCCGCCAGGCCGAGCGGCTCTTCGATCTCGTCATCGAGTCGACGGGCCTGACCGGGACCGAGACCGTCTTCGATCTCTATTCGGGCACCGGCGCGATCAGCCTGCTGCTGGCCCGCCGCTCCCGCTGGGTCTACGGGGTCGAGGTGGTGCAGGCCGCGGTGGATGATGCGGGGGTGAACGCGGCCGCGAACGCCATCACCAACTGCACGTTCCTCTGCGGCGAGGTCCGCTTCGTGCTGCCGTCGCTGATCGCGAAGGGGGTGACCGCCGAGGTGGTGGTGGCCGACCCGCCGCGCGCGGGCTTCCATCCCAAGGCGCTGCACGCGCTGATCACGCTCGGCGCCCGTCGCCTCGTCTACGTGTCCTGCAACCCCACCACGCTCGCCCGCGACCTCGGGGAGCTGGTCCGGGGCGGCTACCGCCTCGAGTGGGTCCAGCCGGTGGACATGTTCCCCCACACTCCGCACATCGAGGCGGTGGCCCGGCTGGAGCGCGTCACTCCGTGAAGTCGTACCTCCTGCGGCGGCTCTGGCAGTCGCTGCTAGTGCTCTTCGGTGTCTCGGTGGTGGTGTTCCTGATCCTGCACCTGACCGGCGATCCCGCCGCGCTGCTCCTGCCCCCCGACGCGACCGCGGACGACATCGCCAGGTTCCGGACCGCGATGGGCTTCGACGATCCGGTGGCCGTCCAGTACCTGCGGTTCCTGAAGGGCGCGGTGCGCGGGGATTTCGGGGAGTCGCTGCGCCACGGCGAGCCCGCGATGGGGCTCGTGGTCGAGCGGTTGCCCGCCACCTTCCAGCTGGCGGGCGCCGGGCTCCTGATTGCGCTGTGCCTCGCCATCCCCGCGGGCATCGTCTCGGCGGTTCGGCGCAACACCTCGGTGGACTACATCTCGACGGTGGTCGCCCTGCTCGGACAAGCCATGCCGACCTTCTGGCTGGGCATCATGCTGATCCTAGTGTTCTCGGTGCGGCTGAACTGGCTACCCTCGTCGGGCCGGGGAGGTCTCGAGCACCTGATCCTGCCCGCGATCACGCTCGGCCTGTTCACCACCGCGCGTATCACGCGGCTCACGCGCTCCGGGATGCTGGAGGTGCTCGGTCAGGACTACATCCGCACCGCCCGGGCCAAGGGGGTGGGGGAGCCCCCGGTGGTGTGGAAGCACGCGCTCAAGAACGCGTCGATCCCGATCGTCACCATCGTGGGCATCGAGCTCGGCACCCTCCTCGGCGGCTCCGTGATCACCGAGACCATCTTCGCGTGGCCGGGAGTGGGCCGCCTCTCGGTGCAGGCCATCTTCAACCGCGACTACCCGATCGTGCAGTCGGCGGTGTTCCTCCTCGCGAGCACCTTCGTCATCGTGAACTTCCTGGTCGACGTGATCTACACCTACCTCGATCCGCGGATCCGGTACCGCTGATGGCGGCGCCGCCACCCTCCGCCGCCGCCACCGAGGTCGTGCCGCTCGTGCGCCCGCGGCCGTGGACGGAGCGCGAGTGGGTGACGCTGCTGCGCCGTCTGGTCCGCCGCCGCACCGCGCTCTTTGGCATGCTGGTGGTGCTGCTGGTGATGCTGGCCGCGCTCGCCGCGCCGCTGGTTGCCCCTTTCGACCCCCTCGAGCAGGACATCGGACAGCGGCTGCGTGAGCCGGGCTGGCAGGACGCGCAGGGGCGCGTGCACCCGCTCGGCACCGATCACCTCGGGCGCGACATCCTCTCGCGCATCGTCTTCGGCTCGCGCATCGCCCTGGTGGTGGGGCTGGCCGCGGTGGTGATCTCGGGCGTGCTCGGCATGGTCATCGGGCTCGTGGCCGGCTACTTCGGCGGGCGCATGGACGACTTCCTGATGCGGCTGGCCGACATCCAGCTCGCGTTCCCGTTCATCCTGCTCGCGATCGCGGTGATCGGCGTGCTGGGGCCGAGCCTGCGCAACATCATCATCGTCATCGGCGTGTCGTCGTGGGTGGTCTACGCGCGGGTGGTGCGGGGTGAGGTGCTCTCGATCCGCGAGCGCGAGTACGTGCAGGCCGCGATCGCCCTCGGCAGCCGGCACTGGCGGGTGCTGTTCAGCCACGTGCTGCCCAACACCTTCACGCCGTGGCTGGTGGTGGCCACGCTCGACATGGCGCGGGTGATCGTGATCGAATCCGCGCTGTCGTTCCTGGGCCTGGGCGTGCAGCCGCCCACCCCCACCTGGGGCGGGATGCTCGCCGACGGCCGTGTCTACCTGTCCACCGCCTGGTGGCTCGCCACCTTCCCCGGTCTCGCGATCCTGATCACCGTGCTCGGGATCAACCTCCTCGGCGACGGGCTTCGCGACACCCTCGATCCACGACTGAAGGTCTAGACCCATGGCCACTGCCGAGACGCTGGTGCTGAGCGGAGCGCGCATCATCGATGGCACCGGAGCCGAGCCGGTGCGCGGGCAGTCGGTGGTCGTCGAGCAGGGGATGATCACCGCGGTGGTGGACGACGCGCGGGCCCCGCGCGGCACCGGCATCGATCTCGCCGGCCACACGCTCCTGCCCGGCCTCATCAACTGCCACGTGCACCTGTGCTTCGGGGCGGAGGCCGATCCGGTCCGGCCGATGCGGGAGGAGCCGGTGGGGCTGACCGCGATCAAGGCGCTCCTGCGCGCGCGGCAGACCGTGGAGGCGGGCGTGACCACGGTGCGGGACCTGGGCGGGCGCGAGTACGTCGAGCTCGCGGCGCGCCGGGCGATCCAGGAGGGCCTGATCGCGGGCCCGCGCATCGTGGCCGCGGGCCGTCCGGTGTGCATGACGGGCGGGCACGGCCACTGGCTGGCCCGCGAGGCCGACGGTCCCGACGACGCGCGCAAGGCGGTGCGCGAGCAGCTCAAGGCGGGGGCCGACGTCATCAAGATCATCGCCACCGGTGGGGTCATGACGCCCGGGGTGGAGCCGGGCTCGCCCCAGCTCACGCTCGAGGAGATGCGCGCGGCCATCGAGGAGGCGCGCAAGGCGGGACGCCGCACCGCGGCCCACGCCATGGCCGCCTCCGGCATCAGCGACGCGATCGCGGCCGGGATCACCTCGATCGAGCACGGTATCTACCTGACCGAGGAGATCGTGGCCCGCATGCGGCGCGACGGGACGTTCCTGGTGCCGACCCTCAACGCCCCCGCGGCCATCGCGTCGGGCGGCCTCGCCGCGGGCATCCCCGAGTACATGGTTCGCAAGTCGGAGCTGGTGGTGCCGCCGCACGTGGCGAGCTTCCAGCTCGCGCATCGCGCGGGCGTACGCATCGCGGCCGGCGCCGACTCGGGCACGCCGCTCAACTTCCACGGCTCGCTGCTGCCCGAGCTGGAGCTGATGGTGAAGTACGGGATGAGCTCGCTCGAAGCGATCCGGTCCGCCACCACCATCGCGGCGGACTGTCTCGGCCTGGGCGGGGTGACCGGTCGCGTGGCGGCGGGCTACGCGGCGGACCTGATCGCGGTGGCGGGCGACCCCGTCGAGCGCATCCAGGCCCTCGGCGACCTGCGTCTGGTGCTGGCCGGGGGTCGCACGATCCGGCGCGAGACCGATTGAGCGAGGCCGCAAGGCAGGGCGGCCGGTCTAGACGCCAAGCAGGACGCGGACCAGTACGCGGGCCACCAGGAACGCGAAGCCGAGCCCGCCGAGGATCACCACGACCTCCCGCCAGCGCGACGGCCGCAGCGGCCCGGGCAGCAGCGCGCGGTTGAGGCTCACGGTGTGGACGGACAAGATCACAAAGTTGAGCGCGGCCACGTTGGCCCCGATCAGAATCAGGGTCAGCGGAGGGGCCGCCCTCATCGCAAGGCCGCCCACGACCACGAAGAGGGCGAGCACCGGATAGTAGACCCATCCGGGGCCCGCCGCCGGATGCAGCCCGCCGGTCCAGATCATCTCCGTCACGTGCCGCGTGGAGTCCTCGATGATGCCGACCTGGGTGGAGAAGAAGATCCACAGCGTGGTGAGCAGCCCGGGGATCCACAGCATCACCCCGTAGTGCCGCGCCAGCTCGCGGGCGAACGTGGCGGCGCCGCCGAAGCCGCTCATGTCGGTGGCCCGCGGCACCGCGTCGAGCGCGAGGAGCACCGGTAGCCCCATCCCGACCAGGCTGGCCGCCGTCCACAGGTAGGACAGATCCGCCCGGAGATAGCGCCACCACTCCCGCCACTTGGCGAGGTTGGCCTCGCTCGGCGGGAAGATGGCCCCTTCGCGCGGGAGCAGGACGGTCTGGCTCCCCACGTCCGTCGGCTGCACTCCGACGGTGCCCGCCATCCCGAAGCCCTTGTCGCGCACCCAGTAGGTGAGCATCGCGTTGATGGTGCCGCCCGCGCCGGAGTACGCCGCGAAGCCCGCGACGAGCACCCAGTCGAGCGAGGCGGCGGGCAGCCGGGACGGCTCCCACAGGGGCCGCCCCGCGAAGCTCCACGCCAGCGAGATCCAGACGGTCTTCGGCACGAAGAGCACGCCGAGGGCGGCGAGGAACACCAGCATCCACGCCATCATGATCCACTCGGTGATCTCGAGGGCGCGCTGGGTCCGTCGGCCCAGCAGCACGACGCCTACCGCGCCGAGGAACAGCAGGTAGCCGAGGCCGACCACGACGGTGGCATCCTCCACGCGCGGCACGCGGCCGAGCAGCAGCGCGGCGAGCGTGGCTCCGCCCGCGAGCGCCCAGCCGGGCCAGCCGACCTGAGCGAGGTGGAGGACGGCGTAGAGGCCCGCCCAGAATCGGGGACCCGGGCGCTGGCGCATGAAGCCGGTGAAGATGGGCTCGCCGGTGGCGAGGGTGTAGCGCCCCATCTCCGCGTTGAGCACGGCCTGGAAGAGGATCGAGAGCGTGCAGATCCAGAGCAAGGCCGGGCCGTAGGCTGCGGCCACCGCCGGGCCGAGCAGCCAGTCCCCCGCTCCGAGCGAGAGCCCGAGCAGGATCGCGCCCGGCCCGATCACCCGGACCAGGTTGATGGGATTGTAGGCGGGGGCGTGCGGCAGGTCGCCCTGGCGCCATCCCGGCAGATCGTTCACGCGCGACCTCGCCGCCAGTACCAGAGCGACACCCACGCGGCCGGGACGCAGAGCCAGAGCCAGCCCGAGGGCGCCGCCGCGGCCAGGTTGATGACGAGGCAGAGCGTGCCGCCGGCCGCGGCGACCCAGAGCAGGATTCGCGCGAGGCCGTCGGTGGCACGGCGGCCGCCGACCGCGGCCGCACGCAGCGCGGTGGCGGCGGCCGCGACGTCGAGCAGCACATCAGCCAGGCTGCCTTCGCGGGTCGGGGTCGTGGCCTGGTGCAGCTCGTCCAGTCCGGCGGTGAGCGCAGCGAGGAGAAGTGGCCGGCGCCAGGACGTGGACCCACCCTCGGGGGTCAAGGCCCGCGACCAGAGGATGGCCAGCACCGCGTATTCCACCACGTGGCCCGCCTTGCGGAGGAGCCAGTGCAGCGCGGCGATCTGCTCGGAGGTCGCCCACGGTGCGATCGCGCGCAGCCAGGGCTCGAGGAAGGGCGCGGTCGCGCCCGCGCTGAAGCTCGCGCCGGAGAACCACGCGATCAGCGCCGACCACGCGACCGGTGGCAGGAATCGGAGCGCTGTCGTCACGCCCTCAAGCGTGTCACAGCGGGCTCGCCTTTGCCAAACCGACCCCGCAAAGTTGACAACTTGCGCTCACTAAACATAGGATGAGCGCCATGCACATCCGGGAGCTCCTCGACGAGCTCTTGACGTCGCTCGAGACCGGTCCGCTCATCACCGCCGTGCGCCATTTCGAGGCCAAACCCGCGGTGTTCGCGCCGTTTCCCTCCTCGCTCGACCCACGGATCGTGGAGGCGCTGAAGGCGCGCGGGGTCGAGCAGCTCTACTCCCACCAGGCCAAGGCGTTCGACACGGTGGCCAAGGGCGAGCACCTGGTCGTGGTGACGCCGACCGCGTCCGGCAAGACGCTCTGCTACAACCTACCGGTGCTCCAGGCCCTGGTGCAGCGGCCGGAGGCGCGGGTGCTCTACCTGTTCCCGACCAAGGCGCTGGCTCAGGACCAGCTCGCCGAGCTGACCGAGCTCGCCAAGTCGCTGCCCGACATGCGCATGTTCACCTACGACGGCGACACCCCGCAGGACGCGCGCCGCTCGGTGCGCGCGCGGGCCAACCTGGTGCTGACCAACCCGGACATGCTGCACTCGGGAATCCTGCCGCATCACACCAAGTGGGTGAACCTGTTCCAGAACCTCAAGTACGTCGTGATCGACGAGCTGCACGCCTACCGCGGCGTCTTCGGCAGCCACCTCGCCAACGTGCTGCGTCGGCTGAAGCGCATCTGCCGCCACCACGGGGCGACGCCGCAGTTCATCATGGCCTCCGCCACCATCGCCAACCCGGGCGACCTGGCGCAGCGGCTCACCGGCGAGCCGGTCTCGGAGCTGAACGAGAGCGGCGCCCCCACCGGGGAGAAGACCTTCATGGTCTACAACCCGCCGGTGATCAACCCGGAGCTCGGCATCCGCGCGCCGTATCTCGGGGAGGCCTCGCGTCTGGCCTCGCGATTCCTGAAGCAGAAGGTGGCGACCATCGTGTTCTGCCAGAGCCGGCTCTCCACGGAGGTCGTGCTCGCGTCGATCAAGAAGGAAGTCGCGGACAAGACGGGTGAGTCGGGCATCGTGCGCGGCTACCGGGGGGGCTACCTGCCGCTGCGCCGGCGCGAGGTGGAGCAGGGGCTGCGGTCGGGCGAGGTGCTTGGGGTGGTCTCGACGAGCGCGCTCGAGCTCGGGATCGACATCGGCCACCTCGACCTCGCGGTGCTCGCCGGCTATCCCGGCACGATCGCGTCGATGTGGCAGCAGGCGGGGCGCGCGGGGCGGCGAACCGGCGAGTCCGCCGCGGTCATGGTGGCGACCAGCTCGCCGATGGATCAGTATCTGGCCGCGCACCCCGACTACCTCTTCGGAGCCTCGCCCGAGCACGCGCGGATCAATCCGGAGAATCCGTTCATCCTGATCAACCACGTCAAGTGCGCGGCCTTCGAGCTGCCGCTGGGCGCCGACGAGGGGTTCGGGAGCGACGTGTCGGCGCACATGGCCGCGCTCGAGGACGAGGGCGTGCTTCACCGGGCGGGGGAGCACTTCCACTGGAGCTCGGAAACGTACCCGGCCGACCACATCTCGCTGCGGACCGTCACCTCCGATAACTTCCTGGTCATCGACACCACGGCGCGCGACGCCCAGCAGGTCAAGCGGCGCCAGATCATCGCCGAGGTGGACTGGAAGAGCGCCTTCGCCATGATCTATCCGAAGGCGATCTACATGGTGGAGGGCGACCCCTTCGAGGTGCAGGAGCTCCACTACCGCGAGGACGAGGAGAAGGTGGCCTACGTCAAGCGGGTGGTGGTGGACTACTTCACCGATGCCATCACCGCCAAGGGGGTGTGGATCCTCCAGCGCTTCGGGCGGCAGGAGACGCCGGGCCTGCTCGCCGAGCAGGGCGAGGTGCTGGTCGCCGAGAAGGTGGTGGGCTTCAAGAAGATCAAGATGGGTACGCTGGAGAACGTGGGGTCGGGCGAGGTGGAGCTGCCGCAGCAGGAGATGCAGACGACCAGCGCCTGGCTCACCCTCGACCCCGGACTTCTCAACCAGATCTCGCCGCGCCGCGACGACCTCGTCGACGGCCTGCGCGCCCTGACCCATCTGCTGCATCACCTGGCCCCGATCTTCCTCCTGTGCGATATCCGCGACATCGGCTCCTGGCTCGGGGACGGCTCGCCGGCCCAGGCCGGGCAGGTCGTGACGCGGGAGACCATGCGCGCCCAGCTCCTGCAGGGCGAGACCTTCACGCCGACGATCTACCTCTACGACAACCAGCCGGGCGGCATCGGCCTCGCCGAGCGCATCTTCGAGGTGCTGCCGGATCTGCTCGCGCGCGGGCTCGAGACGCTCGAGGCCTGCGCCTGCCGGAGCGGCTGTCCCTCGTGCGTGGGACCGGTCAACGAAGTGGGCCGGCAGGCCAAGCCGGTCGCGCTGGCGGTGCTCAAGCGCCTCGTGTCGCGCCGCTGACCCGGACGTTGGGCCGCGATCTCACCGAGCTGACCCGCATCATTCGCCGCATCGAGGCGAAGACGCGGACTTCCAGTCCGCTCGCCTCGCCTTCACCTCGCCGCACCATCGAGGCCCTCCTCGAGGGGACCGTCGAGGAAACCGAGCGGGGGAAGCTGCTGGTGGTGCGCCGCCGCTTCCCGGTGGATCACCGCCACGGTGCCCAGTCGCTGCTGTCCGCGCGGGACGCGGCCCCCCGAGCCCTGGCTCTCCTGAGCCGCACGGGCGACGCGCCCGCCGAGGGCCGCCGGCTGCTCTATCTCGACACCGAGACCACCGGGCTCGCGGGCGGCACCGGCACGTACGCGTTCCTGGTCGGGGTGGGTTTCTTCGACGGCGACGACTTCGAGGTGCGCCAGTTCTTCATGCGTGATCTCGACGAGGAGCCGGCGCTGCTGACCGCGCTCGAAGCCATGTTCCGCCAGTTCGACGGGTTCGTCACCTACAACGGAGCCGGCTTTGACCTGCCGCTGCTCGAGACGCGCTTCGTGCTGGGCCGCCGCCACTTTCCGGGCGAGACCTGCCACGTCGATCTCCTGGGACCGGCGCGCCGGCTCTGGAGCGCGCGTCTGGCCGACTGCCGCCTGGGCACGGTGGAGCAGAGCGTCCTCCGCTTCATTCGAGACGACGATCTGCCGGGTTCGCTCATTCCCACGGTCTACTTCGAGTACCTGCGGCGTAAGCAGCCGCACGCGCTGCCGCGCATCTTCGAGCACAACCGGCACGACATCCTCTCGCTCGCCGCGCTGACCGGCTGGGTGGCCGACGCGGTCGCCCGCGCGCCGGTGCCCGACCTCGATCCGGAAGCATTGGCCGGCCTCGGCCGGCTCCTCGAGGCGAGCGAGCCGGAGCGGAGCCTGGCCTGCTACCGCATGGCCCTCGAGGCGGGGTTGCCGGCGCCGTCCCGCGAGCGGCTGCTGCTACGCCTGGCCCACGGCGAGAAGCGGTGTGCGCGCTGGGAGGAGGCGCGTGCGCTCTGGGAGGCAGCGGCCCGCGCGCCGCGCGAGTTCGATCCACGACCGTGGGAGGAGATCGCCAAGGTGCACGAGCACCGACGGCGCGATCTCCCGGCGGCGCGCCGGGTCGTGGAGGAGGCCCTCGAGCTGGCCCGGCGCCATCGCGCCTCCGAGCGCGTGCTCGCCGCCTTCGAGCACCGGCTCGCGCGGCTCGCCCGTCGACTCGAGCGGCGCGTCGGCTTCAGCGGTGCTCGGCAGCCAGCCTGACGCCGAGCGCGATCGGCACGGCGCCGCTGGCGCCCTCGAGCCGCGCCCGCCAGAGCGGGCTCTCCACGAGCGGGCGGGCCGACGAACTTAGGCAGGAACGCCAGATGGAAGATCTCCACCTTCGGGTTCAGCACGATCGACCGCCGGCGACTCACCCGGCCGGTAACGCTTGCTGATCTGGTCGAGGACCAGCGGGTCCACGGCTAGCGCCGGCTCAGCACCTCTGGATTCACGGGCGTGGGTGGGGTCTTGCCCTCGAGGACGGCGAGGCAGTTCTCCACCGCCAGCGCCGCCATCTTGAGCCGCGTCTCCAGCGAGGCGCTCGCGATGTGGGGAGCGAGGACCACGTTGGGGAGACCGATCAGGCCGGGATGCACCTTCGGCTCCTCCTCGAAGACGTCGAGGCCCGCCCCCGCGATCCAGCCTTCCTTGAGGGCCTGCACCAGCGCGGCCTCGTCCACCACCGGGCCTCTCGCGGCGTTGACCAGGTAGGCCGTCTTCTTCATGGTGCGGAGCGATTGGGCGTTGATCAGGTGGCGGGTCTCGGGGATGAGAGGGGTGTGGAGCGACACGAAGTCGGACTCGCGCAGCAGCGCGTTGAAATCGACGCGGGTGGCGTTGAGCTCGCGCTCGACCGCGGCGTCGGCGGCCACCGCGTCCTGGTAGAGGACGCGCATGCCGAAGCCGAGGGCCCGCCGGGCCATCGCCCGGCCGATCCGACCGAAGCCGACCACGCCCAGTGTCTTGCCGTGGATGTCGCCGCCCAGCTGCAGCATGTACTCCCACTGCTTGAAGCGGCCTTCGCGGACGTAGCGGTCGGCCTCCACCAGCCGGCGGGCCGTCGCCATCATGAGCGTCCAGGCGAAGTCGGCGGTGGTGTCGGTCAGCACGTCGGGCGTGTTGGTGACGACGACGCCGCGGCGGGTACAGGCGGCCACGTCGACGTTGTTGTAGCCAACGGCCACGTTGGAAACGACGCGCAGATCCGGACAGGCGTCGAGCAGGGCCTGGTCGACGACCTCGCTGATCACGCAGACGAGCCCTTGCTTGCTCGCCAGGCGCCTGATGAGCTCCGGCCGCGGCATGGCCGCGTCCACGTCGTAAGCGTCGACGACGGCGCGCTTGCGGGCGAGGGCGACGGCCGGTTCGGGGAGCAGTCGGGAGATCAGAATGGCCGGCTGTTCCGAGCGAGGGGTCATCCGGTCACCTTCCCAAGTTCCTTGAATATAAACGCTTTTTACATTTGACAACGCCGGGGGCAGCGACTATATTAGCACTCGCCTTGGTTGAGTGCTAAGGCTCCCAGGCGCGGGATCCGCCGCAAGACCCAACATCTTACTATCGGGAGGCACGTTGGCTATGAAGATTCGTCCGTTGCACGACCGAATCCTGGTCAAGCGGGAGGAGGAGAAAGAGGTCAAGAAGGGCGGGATCATCATCCCGGACACCGCGAAGGAAAAGCCCCAGGAGGGCAAGGTGATCGCGGTCGGAGGTGGGAAGGTGAACGAGGACGGCAAGAAGATCCCCCTGGATGTGAAGGCCGGCGACAAGATCCTCTTCGGCAAGTACTCCGGCTCCGAGGTCAAGCTGGACGACGAGGAGTACCTGATCCTGCGTGAAGAGGACGTGCTCGCCATCATCGAGTAGCGACCAGCGTAGCTAACCCCGACCGGCTCCCCGAGGTGGTGAGCTCCGGTCAATCCAATCGAGTGATCGAGGAGGAGAATCAGCATGCCGAAGCAGGTCATGTTCAGCGACGAGGGACGGGCGGCCCTGCTGCGCGGGGTCAACATCATGGCGGCGGCCGTCAAGGCGACCATGGGCCCGAAGGGCCGCAACGTGGTCATCGACAAGAAGTTCGGTAGCCCGACCATCACCAAGGACGGCGTGACGGTCGCGAAGGAGATCGAGCTGAAGGACAACTACGAGGACATGGGCGCGCAGATGGTGAAGGAAGTCGCGTCCAAGACCTCGGACATCGCCGGCGACGGCACCACCACCGCCACCGTGCTCGCGCACGCCATCATCCGTGAGGGCCTGAAGAACGTAACCGCCGGCGCCAACCCCATGGGGCTCAAGCGCGGCATCGACAAAGCGGTGGACGCGGTGGTCGACGACCTCAAGCGGATGTCCAAGTCCACCAAGGACAAGAAGGAGATCGCGCAGGTCGCCACCATCGCCTCCAACAACGACAAGACCATCGGCAGCCTGATCGCCGAGGCGATGGAGAAGGTGGGCAAGGACGGCGTGATCACCGTCGAGGAGTCGAAGTCGGCCGAGACCGTGCTGGACGTGGTCGAGGGCATGCAGTTCGATCGCGGCTACCTCTCGCCCTACTTCGTCACCGACGCCGAGCGCATGGAGGTCGTGCTCGAGGACGCGCTGGTCCTGATCCACGAGAAGAAGATCAGCGTGATGAAGGACATGCTGCCGCTGCTCGAGCAGGTGGCCCGCTCGGGCAAGCCCTTCCTCATCATCGCGGAGGACATCGAGGGTGAGGCTCTGGCCACCCTGGTCGTGAACAAGCTCCGCGGCACGCTGCACACCGCCGCGGTGAAGGCCCCCGGCTTCGGCGACCGCCGCAAGGCCATGCTGGAAGACATCGCGATCCTGACCGGTGGCAAGGCCATCACCGAGGATCTGGGCATCAAGCTCGAGAACATCAAGCTGGAAGACCTGGGCAAGGCCAAGAAGATCGTGGTCGACAAGGACAACACCACGCTGGTCGAGGGCGCGGGCAAGACCGCGGCCATCGAGGGCCGCATCAAGCAGATCCGGGCCCAGATCGAGGAGACCACCTCGGACTACGACCGGGAGAAGCTGCAGGAGCGGCTGGCCAAGCTGGCGGGCGGTGTCGCCGTCATCAAGGTGGGCGCGGCGACCGAGACCGCGATGAAGGAGAAGAAGGCCCGCGTCGAGGACGCGCTGAACGCGACCCGTGCCGCGGTCGAGGAGGGCATCGTGCCGGGCGGCGGCGTCGCGCTGCTACGTGCCTCCACCTCCATCGAGGGGCTGAAGCTGGAAGGCGACGAGAAGGTCGGCGCCATGATCGTCAAGCGCGCGCTCGAGGAGCCCATCCGCCAGATCGTGGAGAACGCGGGGCTCGAGGGCAGCGTGATCGTGGAGAAGGTCAAGGCGGAGAAGGTGGTGACCCGCGGCTTCGACGCGGAGTCGCTCGAGTTCGTGGACATGATCCAGGCCGGTATCATCGACCCCACCAAGGTGGAGCGGGTGGCGCTGCAGAACGCGGCGTCGGTGGCCTCGCTCCTGCTCACCACGGAGGCGCTGATCACCGATCTGCCCGAGGAGAAGCCGGCGGCGGCCCCGCCGATGCCTCACGGGGACTTCTAGGGCGTAGACGTCGGGTAGCCGAACAGGGCACGGCCCTTGCCGGAAGCGGCAAGGGCCGTGCTCTTTTGTGCACTCTTGACGCGAGGTTGTCTTTCGCGCCAGGCTCTGGTAACGTTAAGCGCTTTCAATCGGGACAAGCGCTGAAGACTATTGGACAGAAGCCCAAGGGGAGGTGAGTAGTCTGTACCCGTACGAAATCCTATTGATCTTCGACCCGCGACCCACCGAAGAAGAGGTGACCGCGCTCCTGACGAAGCTCCAGGAGACGCTCAAGTCCCTCGGCGGCGAGGTCACGAAGGCCGAGAGCTGGGGTAAGCGCCGGCTCGCCTACGAGATCCGGAAGCAGCGGGAAGGCACCTACGCGGTGATCGAGTGCAAGGCCGTGCCGGCCGTCGTCAAGGAGTACGAGCGGCAGCTGACGCTCAACGAGCAGGTGCTCCGGCACTTCACGACTCGCGTGCCCGTGCGCAAGCGGATCCGATCGGCGCCGAAGCCGCAGACCCCGGCGGTGGAGGAGGTCGTTTGATGGCGAACCTGAACAGGGTTTTCCTGATCGGCAACCTGACACGCACTCCGGAGCTCCGGTACACGCCCAGCGGGACCGCGGTGGCCGATCTGCGGCTCGCGGTCAATCGTAACTACACGACTCAGGGCGGGGAGAAGCGTGAGGAGACTTGCTTCCTCACCGTGGTCGTCTGGGGCAAGCAGGCCGAGAGCTGCGGCGAGTACCTCGACAAGGGCAGTCCGATCATGGTCGAGGGGCGACTGCAGACACGCGACTGGGAGACCAAGGACGGCCAGAAGCGCAGCGTCGTGGAAGTCGTCGCCGAGCGGGTGCAGTTCATGGGGCGGAGCAAGTCGGCGTCCGCCACCTCGCCCGGGGTCCCCGAGCCGGTGGAAGCCGCGAGTGGGGAAAGCGACGACGAAGTACCGTTCTAGTCGTTTCAACAGGAGGGACAAGCCATTCCGCCAGCGTCGAAGCCCGTCAAGCGGCGTCGATTCGGACGCCGCAAGGTTTGCAAGTTCTGCGTCGATCGAGTGGACCTGATCGACCACAAGGATATCCGCCGCCTTCGCAACTTCGTTTCGGAGCGCGGCAAGATCACCCCACGACGGATCTCCGGGAGCTGCGCCCGGCACCAGCGGCAGCTGACGCGAGCCGTCCGCCGCGCTCGCACGGTCGCGCTGCTGGCCCAAACGTCGGAGTAGGTGGCCGAGTAAGGAACAGGTCATGAAAATCATCTTGATGGACGACGTGCCGACCCTGGGTCGTCGCGGCGAGGTCCGCGACGTCTCCGACGGCTACGCGCGGAACTTCCTGCTGCCCCAGAAGCTGGCGCTCCACGCCACGCCGGCCAACCTCAAGAATCTCGAGCAGATCAAGGCGCGCCAGGATTCCCAGGCCGCCAAGCTCAAGGCAGACGCTCAGGGGCAGGCTCAGGCCATCGAGGCCCTGCATTTCGCCCAGCGTCGCCAGGCCTCCGACGAGGGGCGACTGTTCGGGTCGGTCGGTCGCGCCGACCTGGCCGCCTTCCTGGCCCAGCACGGCATCGAGGTGGAGCGCCGCCGCATCGGGCTCGACGAGCCCATCAAGAGCCTGGGCGAGTTCGCAGTGCCGGTCCGCCTGCACGCCGATGTGACCGCCCAGCTGAAGGTGTCCGTCACCCGCGAATAGCCGTGGCCACGCTCACTGACCTGCTCACCTCCAAGATCCCTCCCCACAGCCTGGAGGCAGAGCGGGCTGTCCTGGGGGCGATCCTGCTCGAGCGGGAGAGCCTGCCGAAGGCCATCGAGCTGCTGAAGGCGGCCGACTTCTACAAGGAAGGCCACCGCAAGATCTTCGACGCCACGCTCGCGCTCTTCGAGCGCAACGAGCCGGTCGACCTGCTCACCGTATCCGAGGAGCTCAAGCGGAACGCCGCGCTGGAGGAGGTCGGCGGTGCGGCCGCCCTCGCGAGCCTGGTGGAGGAGGCGGCCACCGCGGCCCACCTGCTCTCGTACGGAGCCATTGTCCGCGAGAAGGCGCTGCTGCGCGACCTCATCCGCATCGCCACCGAGATCATCGGGCAGAGCTACGAGGCCCGCGACGACGTGGACAAGCTGCTCGACGACGCAGAGCGGTTGATCTTCCAGATCTCCGAGCGCCGGATGCAGGGCTCGGCCTTCCCGGTTCGGGCCATCCTGAAGGACACCTTCGAGCACATCGAGAAGCTCTACGACCGCAAGGAGCACATCACCGGCCTCGCCACCGGCTTCGACGATCTCGACCGGATGACGTCGGGCTTCCAGCCCAGCGACTTCATCATCATCGCGGGCCGGCCGTCGATGGGCAAGACCGCCTTCGCGCTCAATATCGCCAAGTACGCGGGGGTCGAGGACCACAAGCGGGTGCTCGTGCTGAGCCTCGAGATGTCGAAGGAGCAGCTCGTACAACGGCTGCTGTGCTCGGAGGCCAAGGTCGACTCGCACAAGGTGCGCACCGGCTACCTCGACCCGCGCGACTGGACACGCCTCACCAACGCGGCGGGGCGGCTCGCGGAGGCACCCGTCTACATCGATGACTCACCCGCGCTCACGGTCCTGGAAGCGCGCGCGAAGGCCCGGCGCATGAAGGCGGAGCATGGGCTCGACCTGATCGTCATCGACTATCTCCAGCTCATGCGCGGCCGCCACCAGCAGGAGAATCGCCAGCAGGAGATCTCGGAGATCTCCCGCTCGCTCAAGGCGCTCGCCAAGGAGCTGAACGTCCCGGTGGTAGCCCTCTCGCAGCTTTCCCGCGCGGTGGAGACCCGCGAGCGCAAGGAGCCCCAGCTCTCGGACCTCCGGGAGTCCGGCGCCCTCGAGCAGGACGCCGACGTCATCCTGTTTCTCTACCGGCCGGAGCGTTATGGTCTGCAGTCGGAGGACGGAGACCGGGTCGCCGACGTCATCATCGGCAAGCAGCGCAACGGGCCCACCGGCAAGGTGCAGGTGACGTTCATTCCCGAGTACGCCTCGTTCGAGCGCCTCGCCAAACGCGAGGCCCAGCCCTTCTAGCCCGATCTCCGGGGCAGGAGCTCTCCGGAGCGACTTCAGCATGACTTCCCCAGCATGACCAAGGTCGTCATCGTCGGAGCGGGCAAGGGCGGTCGGGCCTTGCTCGAGATGTTCAGCGGTGATCCCACCGTCAGCATCATCGGGGTCGCTGACGTGAATCCCTGGGCCCCCGGTCTCGAGCTGGCGCGGCGTCTCAACATCGCGGTGAGCACCGACCTGAGCGAGCTGATCGCCGATCCCCGCGTCGATCTGATCATCGACGTGACCGGCAACGCGGAGGTGCAGGCGGCCATCCAGAGCCTGAAGCCCGGAGGCACCGAGGTCATGGGCGGGGCGAGCGCCAAGTTCATGTGGGACCTCCTGGCCGAGCGGAAGCGCAGCGAGGAGCTGGAAGACCGGTACTCCCTGATGTTGCGGGAGCTGCAGGCGAAGTCCGAAGGCGACTTCATCATCGGCCAGAATCCGAAGATGCGGGAGCTCGCGGAGCAGATCATTCGGGTGGCCCAGACGCCGACGACCGTGCTGATCCGGGGCGAGTCGGGCACCGGCAAGGAGCTGGTGGCTCGCGCGATCCATCGCTACTCGAACCTCCGCGACAAGCCGCTCGTCACCGTCAACTGCACCGCGCTCACCCCGACGCTGATGGAGTCCGAGCTGTTCGGCCACAAGCGCGGGGCATTCACCGGGGCGGTGGCCGACAAGGCCGGTCTCTTCGAGAAGGCCGACGGCGCGACCATCTTCCTCGACGAGATCGGCGACATGCCGCTGGAGATGCAGGGAAAGCTGCTCCGCGTTCTGCAGGCGGGGGAGGTGAAGCCGGTGGGCGACGTGGTCACCCGCAAGGTGCGGGTCCGGGTGATCGCGGCCACCAACCGCGACCTCGAGAAGGCGCTGGCCGGCGCCGAGTTCAGGGAGGACCTCTTCTATCGCTTCAACGCCTTCACGGTGGTCCTCCCCCCGCTCCGGGAGCGGAGCGAGGACATCCCGGTCCTGGCGTACCATTTCCTGCGGAAGGCCGAGGCGAAGGTGAACAAGAAGGTGGACCGCTTTTCCCAGGACGCCCTGGACCTGCTCAAGCGCTACGGCTGGCCAGGCAACCTGCGAGAGCTGGAGAACATCATCGAGCGGGCCGTGGTCTTGTCGGGAAGCCAGCAGGTCGAGGTGGCCCACCTGCCCCTGTACTTGCAGGAATCCGGGCCGATCCAAGTCACCACTCAGGAGGGGTTCGTCCAGGCGAAGGAGCGGGTGATCTCGATGTTCGAGAAGGAGGCAGTAGCGCGCTTTCTTTCCGAGGCCCGTGGGAATATTTCCATGGCAGCGCAAAAGGCGGGGATCACGCGTAGAAACTTCCACCGTTTGCTGTCGAAGCATTCGATAAACAGTAAGAAATATAAGAGTGAGTCATAGATATCTCATATCTGAGTCTTGATTGACTCATAGGATCCTGCGCAGAAACATCATTTTCTGCAGCTAGTTGTGGCCCATCGTGCAAGAAGATCCCATGAATTAGTGAGACCTATGTGTCCCACTTTCAGTGTCATTCGGGTGCATAAGCTAAATAAATAAGCTAGTTGTGCCGATGGAATGGTTCTTGTCTCTCCCATGGCCATCTTCGCTCAAGGAGGAGTCCATGGGGGGCCGATGCCGTTGTGGGACCGAGATTCAGTTCGCGTTCAACCACCTCGGGTGCATCGAATGTGGGGCGGCTTGCTGTCCCGCGTGCTCGTATCAACTCGAGTCGGCGAACTACTGCTCGGGGTGTGCCGAGACGCTGCTGGAGCTGCCCTGGGCGAAGGGCCTCACCGTCCCGCAGCCGGCGCCTGTGCGGGCCTGATCATGTCCACCTGTGAGTGCGGACCGCTCCACACCGAGGTCCACCGCCTCGTGGCCTGCCGCGAGTGCGATGCCCGATGCTGTCCAAGCTGTGCGGTCCGGATCGACGTCGAAACCTATTGCCGCTGGTGTGCCATCGGGCTCGCGCCAGCGCTGGTCGCCTGAAGGAGATCGCGCCATGGAGTCCAAGGGGAAAACGTTCCGCCGGCTGCTGAAGGACGAGCCCTATCTGTTCACGGGCGGGATCTACTCGCCGCTCGATGCCCAGATCGCCGAGCAGGCCGGCATGAAATCGATCTACCTGAGCGGCTACTCGCTGGCCATGCTCAACGGGTGGCCGGACATGGGTTTCCTCACCATGACCGAGGTGACGAAGGCCGCGTCGATGGTGGCGACCGCGGTCGATGTGCCGATCATCGCGGATGCCGACGACGGCTACGGTAACGCGCTGTCGACGCTCCGCACGGTGCAGGAGTTCGTCAAGACCGGGGTGGCGGGCATCCATCTGGAGGATCAGCGCTTCCCGAAGCGCTGCGGCCACATCGCGGGCAAGACGATCGTGTCGCGCGAGGAGGCGCTCGGCAAGTACCGGGCCGCCATCGCGGAGCGTGATCGGCTCGACCGCGACTTTGTGATCATCGCACGCACCGACGCCTACGGGGCGGTCGGGGGGAGCATGGAGGAGGCCATCTGGCGGGGCCGGGCGTACGCCGACGCGGGCGTCGACCTCGTGTGGGCCGAGCTGTCGAACTCCGAGCGCGAGCCGGCCATCGAGTTCGCGCGCGCCATGAAGCAGACGCATCCGAATCTCCCGCTCGCTTTCAACTACTCGTCCTCGTTCCGCTGGCACAAGGATCCCAACCCGCTGTCGTTCCGCGAGCTGGGCGAGCTCGGCTACAAGTTCATCTTCATCACGCTCTTCGGGGCGCACGCCGCCATGTATTCGGTGTGGAACTTCATGCAGGAGCTCGTGAAGAACGAGGAGCAGGCCCAGTGGACCCTGGAGCGGCTGAAGGTGGGACACCCCACCGAGAGCCATCATGTGATGGCGCGAGTGGCGCATTTCCAGGAGCTGGAGCGCCGCTACATCCCGGGCACCGCGGAGCGACTGCAGGGCTCGGACGGCTTCGGGGAAGCCAAGTCGCACTGAGTGGACTCGCCCCGCGGCCGGCCGGAAAGGGGCCGGCCGCCGCGGAGTCAGCTGACCTTTCGCGGTCGGACTGCCTGGACGATGCGCACCGCGATCAGGACCAAGATCCCCATGAGCACGACCAGCAGCACGATCCGCTCGACCCCGCCGACTACATAGCGGAGTCGCTCCACGTAGGTGCCGAAGCCGTAGCCCACCGCGTACCCGGCGCCCACGACCACCGGCACGTAGACCACCGCGCCGGCCACGTTGGCGACGAGGAACGAGGCGAAGGACAGCCCGAGGGCGCCGGCCAGCGGGCCGGCGGTGAACCGAATGCCGGGAACGAAGCGGGCGACGAACACCGCGATGGGACCTCGTCGGGCCACGAACGCCTTCATCTGCTCGAGGCGCTCGGGATGACCGAGCACCCAGCGAGCGTACCGGGGTAGCGCGGTCTGGCCGTAGCGGCGGCCGAGCCAGTAGCCGATGTTGTCGCCGACCACTGCGCTCACGATGCCGACGATGAGCACCAGCGACATGCGCAGCTTGCCCCGCCAGACCAGGTAACCGGCGAGGGCCAGGATGGTCTCCTCCGGCACCGGCAGGCCCACGTTGCCGAGCACGACCACCACGAAGATGGCGGTGTAGCCCCAATGCCCGACGAACTGGTGGAGGTCGCTCACGACACGGGGAGGAGACGGCCGATCAGTTGCCGGGCACCGGGATGTCGATGGGTGGAAGCGGCATCGTCCCTCCAGCATCGCACCGGGCCGGACGGTTCGGAGCCGAATTTGACACGCGACCGCGCCGGCCGTAGGCTCGGCGCCATGCCTGGTCGCCGCGCGCTGCTGGTCCTCCTGCTGGTCACCTTCCACGTGGGGCTGGCCGCGACCGCCGCCCTGCATTCGGTGGACTTTGCCTGGGCACCGAGCTACTTCGATGACGACGATGGCGACTTCCTGCCGCTCCTGCTCTCCGAGCAGGTCCCCGCCTTGGTGGATCCCGCCGGCGGATGGATGCCCATCTTGATGCTCGTCGCGGCGGTCGCCGCGTGCGCGCCCGGCGGCGGCTCGCGCCTCGGGGCGGCGCGCGTCCGCTTCCGGGCGCCGCCCCGCTCATAGCCTCCTCTCCACGCGGTTGTCACGCGGGCGGCCGGTCCGCCCGCATCGTGGAATCTCTCTCGATGGAGGAGGATGCGTATGTTCGGTCTTGGTGCTCAGGAATTGATGTTGATCCTGCTCATCGCGCTCGTGCTGTTCGGCGGATCCAAGATTCCGGATCTGGGCCGCTCGCTGGGGCAGGCGATCCGTGAGTTCAAGAAGGGAGTGGAGAGCTCGGAGCCGGCCGGCGAGCCGAAGGAGCCCGCCGATCGAGGGAAGGAGCCCGGCAAACCGGGCTAGGGCCGCCGTCGGGACGGGCCGCCAATGCTTGACACCCGGGCGTCTCCGCCTCTAGCGTAAGGGCTCCAGAGGCCGCCGGGTGAAGATCAGCGCAGTCAAGAAGCTGTTCGTCGGGTCTCCGCTCGCAACGGCGCAGGCCAGACACGAGCGGCTCTCCAAGTCGTCCGCCCTCGCGGTCTTCTCGTCCGATGCTCTCTCCTCGGTGGCCTATGCCACCGAGGAGATCCTGCTGGTCCTCATGCTCGCCGGCACCGCCGCACTCGCGTACTCGATTCCCATCGGTATCGCGATCGTCGTCCTCATCGCGGTGGTGGTGAGCTCGTATCGGCAGACGATCCTCGCCTATCCGCAGGGCGGCGGCGCCTACATCGTCACCAAGGACAACCTGGGTACCCTGCCGGGACTGGTGGCGGCGGGTGCCCTGCTCATCGACTATGTCCTCACGGTGGCGGTGAGCGTGGCGGCCGGGGTGGCCGCTATCACCTCCGCATTCCCGGTGCTCTACGACTACCGGATCCCGCTCGGGGTGCTGTTCATCGCCGGCATCGCCACTGTGAACCTGCGCGGAATCCGCGAGTCGAGCAATCTGTTCGCGGTGCCCACCTACCTCTTCGTGGGCAGCTTTGCCGCGATGCTCGCGTACGGGTTCATCCGCTGGATCGCCGGCTGGGAGTCCCCCCTGCCGCCCGCCGGCGCGGTCGAGATGAGCCAGGACCTGACCCTCTTCCTGGTGCTCCGCGCCTTCGCGTCGGGCTGCGCCGCCCTGACCGGAGTGGAGGCGGTCTCGGACGGCGTGCCCGCGTTCCGGGTTCCCGAAGCCCAGAACGCCCGGGCCGTCCTGACCTGGCTCGGGGTCATCCTGATCACCCTCTTCATGGGCATCACGTTCCTGGCTCGGCACCTTCACGTGACGCCACGCATGGAGGAGACGGTGGTCTCGCAGCTCGCCCGGCTCATCTTCGGCGGCGGCCTCCTCTACTACGAGGTCCAGGTCGTCACGATGTTGATCCTCGTCTTCGCGGCCAACACCGCCTTCGCCGACTTTCCACGGCTCGCGTTCTTCCTGGCCCGCGACGGCTTCATTCCACGGCAGTTCGGCACCCGCGGCGATCGGCTCGTCTTCTCCAATGGCATCCTGATCTTGGGCGGGCTCGCCGCGCTCCTCATCCTGCTCTTCGGCGGAGCAACGCACGCCTTGATCCCGCTCTACGCGGTCGGGGTGTTCGTGTCCTTCACGCTCTCGCAAGCGAGCATGGTCCGTCGCTGGCTCACGCGCCGCGAGGCAGGCTGGTGGTGGCGATGGGTCCTGAACGCGGTCGGCGCGGCCACTACCGGCCTCGTGATGCTGGTCATCGCGGCCACCAAGTTCAGTCACGGCGCGTGGATGGTGGTGCTGCTGATCCCGATGCTGGTCGTCGTGTTCCTGATGATCCGTCGACACTACGCCGACGTGGCCCACCAGCTCTCCCTCGATCGCTTCGACGGGCCACCCCCCATCGACCACACGGTGCTGGTCCTGGTCGGCGACCTTCACCGTGGAGTGGTGGCGGCGCTGCGCTACGCCCAGACGCTGTCGGCCTCGGCAAAGGCGGTCTACGTCGAGCTGGATCCGGATCGCACTCAGAAGCTCGAGGAGAAGTGGGGTAAGTTCGGGCTGGGCGTCCCGCTGGTAGTCCTCACGTCACCGTACCGTTCCCTGCTCACCCCATTCCTCGACTACGTCAACCACCTGCTCGCCCTTGGTGAGAACCATGTGGTCACGATCGTGATCCCGGAATTCGTGCCGTCCCGTTGGTGGCAGCATCTCCTTCACAACCAGACCGCGCTCCTCATCAAGGGGGCGCTCCTCTTCCGCAAGGGGGTCGTGGTCGTGGACGTCCCGTTCCATCTTCGGTGAATCTGTCCTAGATCAAGCGCTGGTTCGTTGGTCGCCCGCTCGCGACCGCTCACCCGAGATGTCGTGGTCATCGCAGTCTCGTACCACGTGATGTGGTACCGGCAGGTCGCCGCCGAGTAAGGGCATGCAGAACTTGCGCAGGACGCGAAGACGAGTATTCTTTGGGCCAATATCATGAGCTCGACGCCGGCCCTGCACACCGCGGACGTGTCGCTGAGGGATGCCGTCGCAGCCGATCACGACGCCCTGCAGTCGCTTGATGGAGCCGCGCCCGACGCCGGCGCGGCTCTGATCCAGGCCCGCCGGAACTTCTTCGCCCGCGCCACCGCCTACACCCAGTGCCGCACGATCGTAGCCGAGCAGAAAGGCCGGATGGTGGGGGTGCTGTGCGCTGCGCTCACGCCGGTGCGGGTGGCCGGCCGGCCGTGCTCGGCCGGCTACATCTTCAACGTGCGCGTCGAGCCCGGGCAGCGCACGCGCGGGCTCGGCTCGCTGATGATGCGGGCGGGGCACGACTGGCTCGAGAGCAAGGGGGCGCCGTACGTTACCGGGTTGATCGGTGTCTCCAATGCGGCTTCGATGAGAATGGTGACCTCGCTCGGCTGGGAAGTCGTGGCGCGATTCGACTACCTCGTGCTCGATCTGGCTCGCTTCGCCCCCGATCCCGAGGTGCGGATCCGGAAGGTCGATGCCCTCGGGGACCGCGCTCACGCGGCCTGGCGCTTCGGCGAGGTGTTCCTCCATCATTTCGTTCCGCGCTATCTCGTCTCGGAGTTGTTCCAGCCGCATCCGCGCGGGCCCTACATGGGTAGCCTGACCGCCTTCGGCCCCGGCGGGAGCGCGTGGCTCTCGCTCTGGGATGATCGGACGCGCCGCGGCCTCAACCCCGAGACGGTTCGCGTGGTCAAGGCCTACGACGTGACTCTCAAGGGCGAGGGAGGGTTCCGCGCCTTCTCGGCCATCGCGGCCACGTTGCGACAGGCGGGGCTCGATCATCTCCTGATGCCGATTCCGCACGACGCCAACGCGCGTGCGCTGATCGGGCCATTCGCGAGCGAGGTCGTCGAGTTCAACTTCTGCGTCAAGCGCCTGAACGGCGCGCCCCCGCTTCCCTCCGGGCCCGTCTACTTCGACATCCGGCACTGAGCGCCGGGCGCCCGGACCTCGCGGTACGCTTCCCCGGGGCCTCTGGTACACTGTGGCGCCGTCATGGAAGCAAGCTTCGTCGTCCGGGGTCCTCTGGACATGGCTGGGACGCTGTCGCGGTATCGTCTCTGGGGGGAAGACCCGGTCAATCGGCTCTCCGACGGCGTGTTCCGGCGTGCCATCAAGTGGGAAGGTCGCTGGCGCGGATACGAGCTGCGCTGGGCGGACAATTCCGGTACTCCGCGGCTGAGTGTCTCAGTGCCCGGCGCCCGGCGCGCGGCCGTCGTCGACGCGGCGGTGGCCGAGGTGCGGCACGTGTGTGGTCTGGACCTGGACCTGCCCGCGTTCTACGCGGCGGCCGGCGGAGACCCGGTGCTCGGCGGCCTCGCCGCGAGGCTCCCGGGGTTGCGCCCGACGCTGTCTCCCGGGCCGTTCGAGATGCTGGTCGGTTCGGTGTGCGCGCAGCAGGTCAATCTGACGTTCGCGTTCACGGTCCGCGCCCGCCTCGTCCGGCGATTCGGCGAGGTCTTGCTGGTCGGGGGCGCGGCGGTGTACGCGTTCCCGGAGCCCTGCGCGCTGGCGAGGGCGCGGGTGGACGAGCTGCGACGGATGCAGCTGACCATCCGCAAGGCGGAGTACGTCGTGGGGCTCGCCCGGCAAGTCGCGAACGGCGAGATCGATCTCGACGGTCTACGGTGGTTGTCCAATGATGAGGTGATCGCGCGATTGACGGCGGTGCGGGGATTCGGACGGTGGAGCGCCGAGTGGTTCCTGGCCCGTTGCCTCGGGCGCGGCGACGTCTGCCCCGCGGGCGACCTGGCCGTGCGCCGGGCCTTCGAGCACTTCTACGGTCGGGGGCGTCCGCTTGGCGAGGAGTCGATCCGCCGCCGGGCCGTGCGGTGGGGCCCCCACCAGAACCTCGCCGTGCACTACCTGCTGGCCGGCCGGCGGCTGGCGGGGGCATCCGCGGCGGGAGGGGGCGGATGACTCCGCTCGGCAAGTTCCTGCCGATCGTCGGGCAGCCGGATCCGGCGCAGCCCAAGGACGTGCACCTGGTCGGCCGCTACGCCATCGGCGTGACGTGGGCCGACAATCACGGCAGCATCTACCCGTTCGACCGGCTGCGTCTGGACGATCCGGACAGTGGGACCATCGATGAGGCCGCGCTCACCCAGGAGATGACCTGGCCCAAGGCGATCACCAAGCTGCCCGATTCTCTGCGCGTGTCGTGGCTGGACGGCCGCGACAGTCTCTATCCGTACTCGGCACTTCGCGCACTCTGTCGCTGCGCCGGCTGCACGGGCGGCCACTGATGGCCACCCAGATCGAGACGACGCCGGCCCGCCGCGCGGTGGTGCTGGGGGGCGTGATGGCGGCCATGTTCCTGGCCGCGATGGAGTCCACGGTGGTCGCGACCGCGATGCCGACCGTGATCGCGAGCCTCGGTGGTATTCGCATCTACTCCTGGACCTTTTCGGCGTTCCTGCTCACCTCCACGGTATCGATGCCGATCTGGGGGCGGCTCGCCGACCACCTCGGTCGCCGGCCCGCGTATCTCGTCGGGCTCGCCGTCTTCCTGCTCGGCTCGGCCCTGGCCGGCGTATCACAGACCATGGAGCAGCTCATCGCGTTCCGAGCCGTACAGGGGATCGGCGCCGGCTCGCTCATCACCATCGGCATGACCATCGTCGGGGATCTCTACGGGATGGAGCGCCGCGCGAAGATGCAGGGCTATTTCTCGAGCGTCTGGGGCGTGGCCTCGCTGGTGGGTCCGCTCATCGGCGGCGTGCTCGCCGATCGCGTCTCCTGGCGCTGGGTGTTCTACATCAACCTGCCGTTCGGGCTGCTCGCGGCGGCCGCGATCACCGCCGGGCTACGTGACGAGGTTCGCATCCGCGCGCGCACCTCCTTCGACGTGCTCGGCATGACCGTCTTCGCGGCCGCGATCACCGCGTTCCTGGTCGGCCTGCTCGAAGCCGGAGCTGGCGAGCCCGGGATGCGCTCCTTGGGGCTGGCATTGCTGGTGCTCTCGGGGGTGCTGCTGGCCCTCTTCGTCGTCATCGAGCGCAGGGTCGAGCAACCGGTGATTCCACTTCGCCTGTTCCGCAACCCCGTCGTACGGGCCGCAGCGGTCACCGGACTCCTGTCCGGCATGGCGATGTTCGGTGCGATAACGTATGTCCCGCTCTACCTGCAGGCGGTGGTGGGCAGCACGGCGACCCAGGCCGGCTGGGTGCTGATGCCCTTCGTCTTCGGGTGGGTCGTGTTCTCGGTCCTGGCCGCCCGGCTCGTGCTGCGGGTTGGCTACCGACGAGTGGTCCTGGCCGGGATGGGATTGCTCGTGCTGGCCTTCGTGCTGCTCTCGAGCTGGAACGGATCGCTGACCCGGATGGTCGCGGCGCGAGATATCACACTGGCCGGCATCGGCATGGGCCTGATCTTCGTGCCGATGCTGATCGCGGTGCAGAGCGCAGTGCCGCGCTCGCTGCTGGGGTCGGCGACATCGCTCACCTCGTTCTTCCGGACCATCGGGGGCGCGGTTGGCGTGGCGGTGATGGGCGCCGCCATGACGCACCGGCTCGAGCGCGGGCTGGCGGAGGTGGTGGCCACTGCTCCCGCGAGCCTGCAGGAGCCGCTGCGGTTCCTCGCCGCGCATCCCGACCTCGTGGTGAACCCGATGACTCGGAGCGCCCTCGGGGGCGACCTGCTCGACCAGATGCGGCCGGCGCTGGCCCACGCCGTCGGGGCCGTCTTCGTGGTGGGGCTCTTGATCGCGATCGTGGCCATGGCCTCGGCGCTCCTCGTGCCGGCCGGCCAGGCTCGTGACCTCGCGGTCCGCGGGGAGGGGGTCAACCCGTCCGGCTCATGACAGGCGGCTCCGATCTCCCGCTGCTGGAGCGTCTGGCCGGGCTTCGCCCCGTCTCGGTCTCCGAGCTGATCGGGCTGCTGGAGCGGACGACCGATCTCGCCCGCGAGCCCCTGCTGGCCGGGCTGATTGGAGTCGACGAGCAGGGTGAGCCCACGGCCCATCCGCTACTCGGGGTGGTCATCGAGCATCTCAAGGAGCGGCCGGAGAGCACCTGCTACGGAGCTCTGCTCGAGGCGCTGACCGGCGTGTGGAACGCAGCGGTGCGGGGTGCGGTGGTGGCCAGGCTGCGAGCCTCCGGGCTTCCCGCCGACGACCTCCTGCTGCGTCTGCAGGCCCTGTCGCCGACTCTTGGCCTGCAGGGGGAGAAGCGGGACTGGGCGCGCCAGTGGATGGTGGACCCGACCGCCCAGGATGCTCAGCTCGTGCAGCAGTGTCTGGTACGGCTGCTGCTGGCGATGCGGGGCCTCGCCGAGGCGCGCGCGAGTATGCTGACTGACAGCGGGCCCGGAGGGGCCGGCTGAGAGAGACCAAGGAGGAGAGGCATGGCGAACATTCCCGATCAATATAAGGACATCCTTGGCAAGAAGGCTTTTGCCAGCCTTGCCACCGTGAACGGAGACGGCACGCCGCAGGTCACACCGGTATGGGTGGACTACGACGGCACCCATATCCGGTTCAACACGGCCAAGGGGCGAGTGAAGGACCGGAACTTGCGGCGCAATCCGGCAGTGGCGCTGTCGATCTCGGATCCTGACAACCCGTACCGGTACCTGCAGGTACGGGGCCGCGTGGCCGACGTCACGGAGTCTGGCGCGGACGCTCACATCGATTCCCTCGCCAAGAAGTACCTCGGACAGGACAAGTATCCCTATCGCAAGCCCGGCGAGGTGCGCGTCATGTACAAGATCGCACCGGACCGCGTGCAGACGATGGGGTAGCGGAGAGAGCGAGGCAGGCAGGCGACCATGATCAGTCTCGATGCGGTGTCCAAGAGTTACGGGGGCCAGGAGCTGCTCCGTGACTGCACGTGGCGCATCGGGCGCGGTGAGCGCATCGGGCTCGTGGGGCCGAACGGGGCCGGCAAGACCACCGTTTGCCGTATTCTCGCGTCGGTCGAGGAGCCCGATCAGGGCCGCGTCCACCGCGATAGCGGCGTCACCGTCGGGTATCTCCCCCAGGAAGTCACCACCGGCGAGGACCGCACCGTGCTGGCCGAGGCGCTGGCCGGCTTCGACGAGGTCTGGCGCCTCGAGGCAGAGCTGGAGCGCATCGCGGCCCGCATGGCCGGTCCGGCCGCCGAACCGGAGTTGACCGACGCCTACGGAGAAATCCAGCATCGCTTCGAGGCGCTCGGCGGTTACCGCCTGGAGGCCGAGGCCAAGATCATCCTGGGCGGGCTCGGTTTCGGGCCGGACGCGGTGCACCGCTCGCTCGCCGAGTTCTCGGGGGGCTGGCGCATGCGCGCGGCGCTGGCGCGGCTGCTCCTACTGCGCCCCGATCTGCTGCTGCTCGACGAGCCCACCAACCACCTCGACCTCGAGTCGCTGCAGTGGCTCGAGAACTTTCTCGCCGCCTACGAAGGCAGCGTGGTCATCGTCTCGCACGACCGTTACTTCCTGAATCGCATGGTCACCGCTATCGCGGACCTGGGTGGTGGCGGGGTGACCCTCTACCACGGCGACTATGATCACTTCCTGATGGAGCGCGAGGCCCGGCAGGCCCTGCGGGAGGCGCAGGCCAGAAACCAGGCCAAGCGGGTGGCCGAGATCGAGCGCTTCATCGAGCGCTTCCGGTACAAGGCAAGCAAGGCGCGGCAGGTGCAGAGCCGGGTGAAGATGCTGGATCGCATGGATCGGATCGAAACCGACGCAGCCGCTCGCCGCATCCACTTCTCGTTCCCGCAGCCGCCGCGTACCGGCCGGATGGTGGCGCGGCTGACCGGAGTGCGCAAGGCGTACGGTGACAACGTGGTCTATTCGGGCGTGGACTTCCTGGTCGAGCGCGGGGACCGAGTCGCGCTCGTCGGCGTGAACGGAGCGGGCAAGTCGACGCTGCTCAAGATGGTCGCGGGGGCGCTACCCTTCGACGCCGGCGAGCGGGTGCTGGGGGCCCACGTGGAGGTGCAGTACTACGCCCAGCACCAGCTCGACGCGCTGGATCCGACCCGGACGGTGCTGGAGGAGCTGGAGCATGCCGCGCCGGAAGCGCCGGTCGCGCGCCTGCGTACGATCCTGGGCAGCTTCCTGTTCAGTGGTGACGCGGTGGAGAAGAAGGTGGCGGTGCTGTCGGGCGGTGAGAAGGCCCGGCTGGCCCTCGCTAAGATGCTCGCCCGCCCGGCCGCACTGCTCTGCATGGACGAGCCCACGAACCATCTGGACCTGGCCTCCAAGGAAGTGCTGGAGGAAGCGCTCTCGGGATTCACCGGCACCATCGTTTTCATCTCGCACGACCGCTACTTCATCAATCGTATCGCCACCCAGGTCGTCGAGGTGGATCGCGGTCACCTGACCACCTACCTCGGCAGTTACGACGACTACCTCGCCCACAAGGCCCGCGCTCCCGAGCCACCCGCCGGCAAGGCCGCTGAGCCGCAAACCGCGCGTGGCGCTGCACACGTCTCCCCGGGCGGGGCAACCGGGGGGGCGGCCGGGGTGTCCGCGGGCGGGGGGAGTGCGGGGGCTCCCGGAGCGTCCGCGGCTGGGGGCCGCGCGGGGGCGGCCGGGGTGTCCGCGGGCGGGGGGAGTGCGGGGGCCATTTCGGGGCCCCCGCAGATGAAGAGCCTGAAGAAGGAAGTTGAAGACTCGACGCGCCATCGCAGCAAGAGCAAAAGCCTCGATCGCGAGATCAAATCGATCAAGGTCAGGCTCGGCGCCGTCGAGACGCAGATCCACGAGATGGAGGCGCGGCTGCAGGAGATCGGGCTCGCGCTCGCCGACCCCGATCTCTACCGCGACGGCCAACGAGCCCGCGACATCGCGCAGGCGCGCAAGGACACGGAAGCGCGCGTGGCCTGGCTCATGAAGGAGTGGGAGGAGCTGTCCCTCCGCCTGTCCGCGGTCTCGGGAGAAGATCGGTGAGCGACGACCGGTACGTTCGTGAGGTCGACGACGACACGCTGCGGCGTGAGAAAGCCCGCGCGCGCGAGCTGCGGCAGACCTCGTGGTGGCGGCGGCGCATCGCGACCGGTCTCTGCCACTACTGCCGACGCGCGGTCGGAGCCAGGGCGTTGACCCTCGATCACGTGGTGCCCCTGGTGCGGGGGGGTCGCTCGATCCGCCCGAACATGGTGCCCGCTTGCAAGGACTGCAACACCAGAAAGCAATCCCTCCTCGCCTGGGAGTGGCAGGCATACCTCGATCAACTCGAGCGCTCCGCCGACCGCTAGATACACCGCCGCGTCTGAAATTGTCCGCATTGACCGCTCGCACCCTCCGGCGTGCAATCACGTCACCAGTTCATCTCGATTCAGGAGGAAGAGACATGGTGACGCGTTGGCTGGGCGTGGTGGCGGTGGCGATGTGGTGTCTGAGCGGCGGGGCCGCGATGGCCGAGGACAAGGACAGGCCAACCAAGGTCAAGGTGGAGAGCAAGGACGCTAAGGTCAACATCAACGAGGCGTCGAAGACCGAGCTCATGAAGCTCGCCGGCGTCGGCGCGGGAGGGGCCCAGAAGATCATCGAGTACCGTGAGGCCCACGGGCCGTTCAAGAAGGCGCAGGATCTCGAGAAGGTCGACGGCATCGGGAAGGGCGTTATCGAGAAGAACGCGGGGCGGATCACCGTGAAGTGAAAATTGCTTTCCCGGCCGGTCACCCTCATGTAGGATGAGCCCGAAATCGGTCGGAGCTCACACAGGCTCCTTCGAGCGTTCCCTTCCGGCAATCCCGCCGGAAGCGACGTGACCGAGCCTTGCGGCGGGAGTCGGCGTCCGCGGCAAGGTGAGTGGGTCCTGGGCCCTACGTTGGGCCGCGCCGAGAAAGGGAGGTGATCCAGCCGATGTGTACCCCTACGGTGATCTGTGAGGTGGTCACCTCCTAAGGCCCAGTTGTAGCAGTTGCAGGTGGCCCTGGAGGACCCAGGAACCACCGGCCCCGACGGACCCGCTCTTTCACCAGCGGGGCGGCACGGCAGAGACAGCGCAGTGATGCCGCCGCAGCGTCCGTCGGGGCTTTGTTTTGTCCGGCCACGCCCGGTCCGGATGGCCGAGCGAAAAACAAACGGCCCGCCGGGCACCCCGGCGGGCCGTCAAGTGGTCGGCGACGCTTACGCCGACTTCCGGACGTTGGAAGCCTGAAGGCCCTTGGGCCCCTTGGTCACTTCGAACTCGACCTTGTCGCCCTCGGCCAAGCTCTTGAAGCCCTGGGCCTGGATGGCGCTGTAGTGGACGAAGACATCCTCTCCGCCCTCGACCTGGATGAAACCGTACCCCTTTGCGTCGTTGAACCACTTGACCGTGCCCTGTGCCATACGTCTGTGCCCTCTCTCCTTGGGCGGGGGTGGGCCGCCCGCTAAGCCCCGCGCCACCATGGCTGGGGTTTCCCCCCGGAAGCGGGGGGAACAAAAAAAGCGCCGTTGAGGACCGAAGCCCTCACGGCGCTGCCGTTCCCTAGGACCGAGGCTCGTTCACGTACCGAAAGATGCAGTGCTTCAGGGTGCCTGAAATCGCGCGCAGGTTAGCAAAATCGCGGAACGACTGTCAAGAGCGTTATGCGGGCACGGAATGCAGCAGGACCGCTAGGGTGAGCGAGCCGGGCCCCGGAAGGCCGGGGCCCGGCAGGTAAGCGCTAGACCTTGCGGACGTTCGCGGCCTGCAGGCCCTTGGGGCCCCGTGTGACCTCGAACTCTACTCGATCGCCCTCGGCCAGGCTCTTGAAGCCCTGGGCCTGAATGGCGCTGAAATGCACGAACACATCCTCGCCATCCTCCTGGGAGATGAAGCCATACCCCTTCGCGTCGTTGAACCACTTCACGTTACCTTGAGCCATCTACTGACCTCTTTCCGTGAGGCGTCGAACGCCTCGGTGATTCCCCGTCACCATGACGGGGGTGCCCTCCAGAAGCGGAGGACAAACAGAAACGCCGCGGGACTTGAGGTCCTCGCGGCGTTGGTATCGAATCCATGCATCCGACTACCGAGTGAACCTACAACCTGTTAGCAAGCCTAGCGAACCGGCGGCAGACTGTCAAGGATTATCCCGGACGGCCACCGTGACGGGCCGGGACCCGTTCTTGGTGCCCGACCAACCGGGTACGGCCATGGAGAAGCGGCCGGCCGCGAGCACCACCGGCAGTACTCCCGGCGCAGCCCGCCATCGCCGCGTTGCTCGCGATCTCCTCGAAACGGTGGCCCGTCCGCGAGAATCCGCTCGATCCGCTCGCGTGAGGGCGGGATCTCGGGCAAGCCATCCGTCACGCGGACTATAATCGCCTCCGTGAACCCGTGGCACGACGTGGAGCTGGGCGAGGCGATCGAGCACCACTTCCGCTGCGTGATCGAGATTCCGAAGGGCTCCAAGGTGAAGTACGAGCTCGACAAGCAGACCGGCATGCTCTGGCTCGATCGTGTGCTGCATTCGGCGGTGCACTATCCGGCGAACTACGGATTCCTGCCGCGCACGTACTGCGGCGACGGAGATCCCCTAGACGTCCTCGTCCTGGGCCAGGAGCCGGTCGTCCCGCTCTGCATCCTGCGCGCCCGCGCCATTGGCGTGCTCACCATGAGCGACGAAAAGGGGTCCGATGACAAGATCGTCGCCGTCCACGTGGACGATCCCGAGTATGCTCACTACCGCGACGCGGCGGAACTGCCTCCCCACCGGCTCAAGGAGATCCACCGGTTCTTCCTCGACTACAAGGTGCTGGAGAACAAGACCGTCGACGTGGAGCTCATCAGGGGACGCCCTGAGGCCGAGCAGGTCATCCGTGACGCGGTGCGACTGTACCGGGACCAAATCTTGCCGACTCTGAAGGGCTCGGGCTAACTCACCGGAATCCTGCCTATTTTGCCCGCCAGTGCTCGACGTGTGCCTAGAAGCTCTGCGCAGACCCTGCGTGCCGTCCATCTTGTGGAAAAGCCTAGGTTTTCGTTGTTGAGAAAAATACGCAGTGCTAGACTCAGCCGTGGGTTCGATTGCGTCTCAAACAACCGACTCTACACAGGGTGGCCTATGCTGATTAGCCTTCTCGCCGGGCTGTTCTCGAACGACCTTGCCATCGACCTGGGCACGGCCAACACGCTCGTCTACGTCCGTGGCGAGGGCATCGTCATGAACGAGCCCTCCATCGTCGCCATCCACCAAGCGGACCATTCGGTCCTCGCGGTGGGACACGAGGCCAAGGCCATGCTCGGGCGCACCCCGGGCAACATCACAGCCATCCGACCCCTGAAGGACGGCGTCATCGCCGACTTCGACGTGACCGAGAAGATGCTCCACTACTTCATCAACAAGGTGCACCGGCGGCGGACCCTCGTGCATCCGCGTATCGTCATCGGCGTGCCGTCCGGGATCACCCAGGTCGAGAAGCGGGCGGTGCGGGACTCGGCGATGCAGGCGGGCGCGCGCGAGGTGTACCTGATCGAGGAGCCGATGGCGGCGGCGATCGGCGCAGGGCTGCCCATTCAGGAGCCCGGCGGCAACATGATCGTCGACATGGGTGGTGGGACCACCGAGGTCGCGGTGATCTCTCTATCCGGCATCGTGTACTCCAAGTCGGTCCGCATCGCGGGTGACGAAATGGACGAGGCTATCGTCCAGTACATCAAGAAGCACTACAATCTACTCGTGGGCGAGCGTCGCGCGGAAGAGATCAAGATCAAGCTGGGCTCGGCCTATCCCATGGGCGGGGAGCGCATGACCATGGAGGTGAAGGGTCGCGATCTCATCGACGGGATCCCGAAGACCATCGTCGTGACCGATGAGGAGATTCGCGAAGCGCTGAGGGAGCCCGTGATGGCGATCGTAGACACGGTCCGGACCTGTCTCGAGCGCACGCCGCCCGAGCTGGCCGCCGACATCGTGGACAAGGGCATCGTGCTCACGGGCGGCGGGGCGCTCCTCCGCGGCCTCGATCTGCTCCTGCGGCAGGAGACCGACCTCCCCATCACCGTCGGCGACGATCCGCTGTCCTGCGTGGCGCTCGGCACCGGCAAGGTACTGGACGAGCTCGAGCTTCTCAAGAAGGTGGCGATCCCCGCCTGAACGCCGGCCACCGGGCCGGATTCCAGCGCAGATCGGCCGTTGAGGTGACGGAGCGGTGAGAGTTCGCAGATACGGGATCCTGCTCGCGGTGCTACTTGTGTCCCTACTGTTGCTCACCGTGCAGACGCGTGGCGGGGGCACGGGGCGGGCCGGCGAGCTGGTGGCGATCGTGGTCACGCCCGTCCAGAGCCTACTCGTTCGGATCCATCGGGGAGCGCTCGGCTTCTGGGCGAACTATCTCGACTGGAAAGCGGTGCGGCGCGAGAACGCGGTCCTGCGCGGCGAAAACGAGCAGCTCCGGGTGCAGTCGCTCCAGGCCGGGGAGACCCGCGAGGAGAACGCGCGGCTCCGGCGCCTTCTCGTGCTCCGGGACCGGCTGCCGCTAGCCACGCTGGCCGGCGAGGTCATCGGGCGCGAAGCCGGAGGCTGGATCCGGTCGCTGACCGTGAATCGCGGTCGGGGTGACGGCATCGGGCAGCAGACACCCGTCATCGTGCCCGAGGGCCTGGTGGGCCGCGTGGTACAGGTGCACCGGGGGGCCGCGGTGATCCAGCTTCTGAATGATCCGGCCTCTACGGTGGGCGCGGTGGTGCAGCGCACCCGCACCGCCGGGCTCGTCGAGGGCGACGCGGGCGGTACCGTGCGCTTCAAGTTCATGGCCCGCGATGGTGCCAGCGTCGCGCCGGGTGATCTCGTGGTCACATCGGGTCTGGGCACGCTGTTCCCCAAGGGGCTACCCGTCGGCCGCGTGGCCAGGATCGAGGACAAGGGCTCGGCTCTGTTCCACTTCGCGGTGCTCACGCCCGCGGTGGACTTCTCCCGCGTCGAGGAGGTGCTGCTCGTGACCGGGCAGACAAACCAGGACGTGGCCGCGCTGTTCCCGACGGACGGGTGAGCATGCTCCGCCCGCTCTTGCTCCTCGTGACGATCGGTGGCGGCGTCCTGCAGTCGACGGTCGTCGCGGTCGCAGGCCTCGGCGGCATCACGCCCGACGTGCCTCTCATCCTCACGGTGCTGATCGCGCTGCGGTACGGACCGGAGTCCGGATGCCTGGCCGGATTCGTCGCGGGCCTCATGCAGGACGCGACCGGCGGCGGGCTCGTGGGCGTGCAGGCACTGACCAAGGGCCTGGCCGGGTTCGGCATGGGCCTGCTGGTGGGCCGGTTCTGGGTGAGCAACCCCCTCGTGCAGGTGCCGGGGCTCGTGCTTCTGAGCGTGGCGGAGGGACTCGGACGGTTTCTGCTCCTGCAGATGTTCCACTATCCGGCGGCATTTGGTGATCTGATGCTGCACGTGATCCTGCCTCAGGCGCTCTACAACGGGCTGATCGGGACCTTGTGTATCCTGGCAGAGGCGGGCTTCGAGCTGGTGCGGAGGCGCTCGTGGAGCTGAGGTCCGGGCCGCCGAATCGCCGGGAGGCCTGGGGCCGCCGCGTGCTCGCGCTGGCCATCGCCTGCTCGGTCGGGTTCATCGCCCTGCTGGGTCAGCTCTGGTATCTGCAGGTGCTGGAAGGGGGGCGGATGCACGAGCTCTCCGAGAAGAACCGCATCCGGATCCGACCGGTGGCCGCCCCGCGGGGCATCCTGTTCGACCGGAACGGGCTCGCGCTCGTGGACAACCGACCCGCCTTCACCCTCTCCCTGATTCCACGGGAGCTGGAGGACCGCAACTCGGTGGTGGCGCGGCTCTCCGTGCTGCTCAAGATTCCGGTGGGTGAGCTCCTGGAGGCGCTCGAGCGCGTGCCCGCGGATTCGATCCGGCCGGTGCGGGTCCGACGCGGGCTCACGTTGGAGGACGTCACCAAGGTCGAGGAGCGAAAGCTCGAGCTGCCAGGCGTCATCGTGGAAGTCGAGCCGCAGCGCACCTATCCGACCAGCACGTTCGCTGCGCACCTTCTCGGGTACGTTCGCGAGGTCAGCGACGAGCAGATGAAGCAGGGTCGCTACCGGCGCGGCGACATGATCGGGCAGTCGGGGCTCGAGCGCCTCTTGGACGAGTACCTGCGGGGCCGGGACGGTGGAGAGCGAATCGAGGTCGACGCGTACGGCCGGCCGGTCCAGATCATGCGACGGGAGGAGCCGGACCCGGGCGCGCAGGTCGTCACCACGATCGACCGGCGAATCCAAGAAGCGGCCGAACAGGCGATGGCGGGCAAGGCCGGCTCGGTGGTGGTGATGGATCCGCGCAACGGCGACGTCCTCGCGATGACGTCGAGCCCCGCGTTCCCGCTCGACCGCCTCACCGGGAACGTCGACCGTGACGAGTGGGTGCGCCTCGTCCGCGATCCGATGACTCCGCTCATGAACCGGGCGCTCCAGGGCCAGTATCCGCCGGCCTCGGTGTTCAAGATCATCGTGGCGGCGGCCGGGCTCCAGGAAGGCTCGCTCACACCGATGGACCGGATCTACTGCAACGGCGAGTTCAATCTCGGGAACTGGACCTTCAAGGACTGGAAGCCGGGTGGCCACGGTCATCTCGACATGCACGGCGCGATCGCTCAGTCCTGTGACATCTTCTTCTACCAGGCCGGGCTCAAGGTGGGCGGCGACGTCATGGCGCGCTACGCCCACGCCTTTGGTCTCGGCGCGCCCACCGGCATCGATCTGGGAGGCGAGCGCTTCGGGCTGGTGCCGTTCTCTCCGAGCCAGCGTGCGCGCCTCAAGCGCACCTGGCAGGCCGGCGACACCGTGAACATGTCGATCGGCCAGGGGCAGCTCCTGGTGACCCCGCTCCAGATCGCGCGCATGATGGCGGCGGTGGGCAACGGTGGCATCCTGTGGAAGCCCCGCCTCGTCCAGCGGGTCGAACGCGCAGACGGGACGCTGGCCTACGGTTCCTCGAGCAAGATGACCGAGCGGGTGGAGCTATCGCCGGTGGTCTGGGCGTTCCTGCGCCATTCGCTGGCCGCGGTCGTCAAGGAAGGCACTGGCGCACTGGCGCGGGTGCCCGGCGTGGACATCGCGGGCAAGACCGGAACGGCGCAGACCATTTCCAAGAGCGACTCCTCCAAGGGGCAGGATCACGCCTGGTTCGCGTCGTTCGCCCCCGCCGACGATCCGCAGTACGTCGTGGTGGTGCTGGTCGAGCGAGGCGGAAAGGGCGGCCAGGTGGCGGCGCCGATCGCCCGTCAGATCTACGAAGCGATCTTCCTCCAGAAGGTTGCCCAGGTGACCCTCGGCGAGTCGGGCTGATGCTCCGGCTCGACCGGCGCCTGCTCCAGAACGTCGATTGGCTGTTGCTCGGTGCCGCGTTCCTCATCATCGCCTTCAGCGTCGTCTGCCTCTGGAGTCTCAGCCCCGGACGTGGCATCTCGGCGCTCGTGTGGCGGCAGATCTCCTGGGTTGGCGTGGGGCTGGTCGGTCTCATCGCGGTGGTCAGCGTGGACTACCGGAACCTGGTCCGTTTTGCCCCGGTCCTCTACGGGATCGGGCTCGGACTCTTGCTTTCGGTCTTCGTGCTGGGTCGGACTGTCTCGGGAGCCCGCCGCTGGATCCATCTCGGGCCACTCACCCTGCAGCCATCGGAGCTCTTCAAGCTGATCTTCGTGGTCACGCTGGCGTGGGCGCTCACGTCGGGCCGCGGCGAGCGGCTCTCCCGAGGGGCCCTGATCGGGACCTTCGTGCTCCTGAGCGTGCCGTTCCTGCTGGTGGTTCGCCAGCCCGATCTGGGGACGGCGCTCTGCCTGGTGCCGGTGCTGGGAGCCATCCTGGTGGGCCTCGGGGTCCGGCTGAAGGTCCTCGGGGGCCTTCTCCTTGCCGGAGTAGCGGCCATGCCGCTCGGGTGGTTCGTGCTCAAGCCCTACCAGCGCGACCGGCTCCTCGTGTATCTCGATCCGTTCCGCGATCCGCTCGGAACGGCCTACAATGTCATTCAGGCGAAGATCGCCATCGGTTCGGGCCAGCTCCTGGGGAAGGGAGTCGGCGGCGCGACACAGAGCCGCCTCGCGTTTCTCCCCGAGCGGCATACTGATTTCATTTTTGCCGTGTTCGCAGAGATGTGGGGGTTCCTCGGCTGTCTCGTGCTGATCGTGGCCTACGCGCTCCTGGTGTTACGGGGGTTCGAGATCGCGGCCGGCACGCGCGAGACGAGAGGGCGCATCCTGGCCCTCGGAGTGACGACGGTATTCGCGTCCCAGATCCTGATCAACATCGGGATGGTGACGGGCCTGCTCCCCATCGTGGGGATACCGCTACCGTTGATGAGCTACGGCGGCTCATCGATGGTGGTCTCGCTGACGGCGCTGGGCCTCCTGCTTTCGATCCGAATGCGGCAGTTCCACTAACCGCAGAACTGCTGGTGGGTCTCCCGTGGGACCCCGGATCGAGGTCGGCCGTGGGAAAGCGCATCGTCGTCAACGCCGGTGTGACGGAAACACGTCTCGCCGTTCAGGACGGAAATCTCCTCACCGAGCTGTACGTGGAGCGGTCCGACCGACGCTCCATCGTCGGGAACATCTACAAGGGCATCGTCACCAACGTGCTGCCCGGCATGCAGGCCGCCTTCGTCGACATCGGGCTCTCCAAGGACGCCTTCCTGTACGCGGGCGACTACACCGCGAACCTCGGGGTGGAGGAGCACGCCCCGGACGCAGTTCCGGACGCGGAGGATGAGACCGCCGACGTGGACGTGGGAGACGCCGAGCCCGAGCCCCGGCGGGAGGCGATGGCTCCGATCGAGGAGATGCTGCGCAAGGGCCAGGAGGTCTTGGTGCAGGTCTCCAAGGAGCCGCTGGGCACCAAGGGCGCGCGCGTGACGTCCTTCGTGTCCATTCCCGGGCGCTACATCGTCTACATGCCGCAGGCGCGCCACGTCGGGGTCTCCCGCCGCATCCATGACGACGCCGAGCGCGACCGTCTCCGCGGAATCGTCAAGGATCTGCCTCCTCCGCCGGGCGGCTTCATCGTGAGAACGGTTGCCGAGGGCAAGGGCGAGGAGGACCTCGTCGCTGACATCCAGTTCCTGAGCCGTCTCTGGGGCCAGGTGCAGTCGCGATTCGAGTTGGCCAAGGCCCCGTCGCTGCTCCACGAGGAGATGGACGTCACGTTCCGGGTGGTGCGCGACCTGTTTTCACCAGAGGTGGACGAGTTTCTGGTGGACAGCGAGACCGCCTACGAGAAGTGCCTCCAGTTCGCCACGTCCCTGGTGCCCCAGCTGGCCCCGCGGGTCAAGCGGTGGGACAAGGAGGCCCCGATCTTCGAGGCCACCGGCATCGAGCGCGAGATCGACAAGGCACTGCGACGGCGGGTGTGGCTGAAGTCGGGCGGCTACATCGTGATCGACCATACCGAGGCTCTGGTCGCCATCGACGTGAACACCGGGAAGTACGTGGGCAAGCGCGATCTGGAGGAGACGATCCTCAAGATCAATCTTGAGGCGGTCACCGAGGTGGTGCGCCAGATCCGCCTGCGGGACCTGGGTGGCATCATCATCATCGACTTCATCGACATGGAGCGGTCCGAGCACCGCGATCAGGTGTTCAAGGCGCTCAAGAAGGTGCTCGCGGACGACAAAGCTCGGACCAACGTGCTCGAGATCTCCGAGCTGGGCCTCGTCGAGATGACTCGCAAGCGGGTCCGGCAGAGCCTGCAGTCCCTCTTCTGCGCCCCGTGCCCCACCTGCAAGGGCAGCGGTGTGGTGAAGTCGGACGCAACCCTGGCCGCCGAGATCTTCCGAAAGATCCAGGCCGGGACCGGCGAGGGCAATGGGCGGGACGCGGTGATTCGGGTTCATCCCGAGATGGCCCATCACCTGGAGTCGAGCCAACGCGAGGGCATCGAGCGCCTGGAGACACTCCTGGGCCGCAAGGTCTCGGTGCAGCCGGTGCCTTCCTATCATCGCGAGCAGTACGACGTGACCTTCAAGTGACTCGTCCCTCGCGCATCAGCCGGGCCGCGATCGTGAGCCAGCTCCGGCAGGCCGCCACCAAGGGCGACCGGGCGGCACTGGCGCTGGCGATCGATCAGATGAGGACCTGGGCGTATTCGCCGCGGTACTGGCAGAAGTATCTTCATCTGCTCGCCCACCCCATGGCCCGGCTGGTAGACCTGACCGTGATCAAGCAGGGCGACAAGATCGCGCACCAGAAGGGATGGGTGAAACCCAAGCGCGAGCCACGCAAGAGCAACAAGCGAGGGGCCGACCCTCGCCCGGCCCGCGCGCGGCGCGGAGCCCGCGCCCCCGCCCCGGGCACGCAGCCGTCGCTGTTCCCCGACCCCTGACCCGGGGCCGCTTCTCCCGGAGGCTCCCGCGACTCGCATCGCCGGGGCCCCCGCGTCCCAACCCCTGGATGAGTACCTGGGTAGGGTATAGGATGGGCCCATGGGACGGCGGGAGGCGATCGGGCTGGTCGAGGGCATACATCTGCTGGCCGCGCTGGCCGGCTACTGGGTGCTGTCCATGCTCCAGGAGCGCCGGCCGGTTCGAGGCACGTGACCATGGACACTCAGGCGAAGACGAAGACCCTCGGCCGGCTGCGCCGCATCGAGGGCCAGGTGCAGGGCATCCAGCGGATGGTCGAGGAGGACAAGTACTGTGTCGACATCCTCCTCCAGCTCACCGCGGTGCAGGGGGCGGTGGAGCAGGTGCAGAAGATCTTGCTCGGCCAGCATCTAGAATCGTGCGTGACGGAGGCGGTGCGCTCGGGTAGCGCACGTGACCGCCAGAAGAAGATGGAAGAGCTGCTCGACGTCTTCTCCCGCTTCTCCGGGCGCTAGGAGTCTCGCTCATGGTGATGAAGGCCCTCGAGACCGCGCGGCTGGACCTGCCCGTCAAGGGCATGCACTGCGCCGCGTGCGTCCAGAAGGTGGAGCAGGCGCTGCGGTCCGTGCCGGGCGTGATGGACGCCGCGGTCAATCTCGCGACCGAGCGGGCCCGTGTCGATCTGGGACACGACGCCCCCTCGCTTTCCACGCTCCGGGCCGCGGTGGCCGCGGCCGGATATGCGATTCCCGAGGACATCGCGGTCACTCCGGAGAGCCGCGAGCGGGAGCAGGTCGAGCGCGCCCGAGAGGCCGAGGGCCTGCGGCTCCGGCTCGTGTTCGGAGCGATCCTGTCGCTCCCGGTGCTGGTCGGCAGCATGGCCGATCTCTTTCCGTGGGCGCCCACGTGGCTGCGGGATCACCGGCTCCTGTGGGCGCTCACGACGCCGGTACAGTTCTGGGTCGGTTGGCAGTTCCACGCGGCCTTCGTACGGGAGCTGCGCCATCGCAGCCCCAGCATGAACACACTGGTATCCATCGGCACCAACGCGGCCTACTTCTTCAGCGTGGCCGTCACGCTGTGGCCGCACGCGTTCATGGCCGCAGGCGCGATGCCGTACTTCGAGGCCTCCGCACTCCTCATGACCTTTCTGGTCCTCGGGCGATGGCTGGAGGCGCGCGCCCGGGGCGGCACGTCCGAGGCGATTCGTCGCCTCGTCGCGTTGCAGCCGCGAACGGCGCGTGTCCTCCGCGCGAGTGTCGAGCAGGACGTGACGATCGGCGAGGTGGTGCCGGATGATCTCGTGCGGGTCCGTCCCGGCGAGCGGATCGCGGTCGACGGGGAAGTGGTGGAAGGCGCCTCCACCGTCGACGAGTCGATGCTCACCGGCGAGAGCCTGCCGATCGAGAAGGGGCCGGGCGCACGCGTCATCGGCGGGTCGATCAACCGGACGGGTGCGTTCACTTTCCGCGCCGTCCGCGTCGGGCAGGACACCGTGCTCGCCCAGATCGTGCGGTTGGTCGAGGAGGCCCAGGGCTCCCGCGCGCCGATCCAGCGCCTCGCCGATCGGGTGGCCGCGGTATTCGTCCCGATCGTGCTGGGGATCTCCGCGGTGACCTTCGTGATCTGGCTCCTGTGGGGGCCCGATCCGGCGTTCTTTCACGCCCTCACCAACGCGGTGGGCGTGCTGGTCATCGCGTGCCCGTGCGCGATGGGCCTGGCCACCCCGACCGCAGTGATGGTGGCGACAGGCCGAGGCGCGGAGCTCGGCGTGCTCATCCGCAGCGCCGAATCGCTCGAGGCGCTGCACCGCGCGGCCGTGATCGTGCTGGACAAGACCGGGACCCTGACGGTGGGCCGCCCCCGCGTGACCGATCTCGTTCCGGTCGCGGGCACCGACGCGGATGCTCTCCTGGCCCTGGCGGGCGCGGTCGAGCAGGACTCGGAGCATCCGCTGGGAGATGCCATCGTGGCGGAGGCGAAGGCCCGCGGGGTGGCGCTGCCCCCGGCCGGCCAGTTCCAGGCGGCGCCGGGCCAGGGCGTCGAGGGTCTCGTCGATGGCGAGCGCGTGCTTCTCGGCGGCCGGCGCTTGCTGGAGAGCCGGGGCATGGAGGTGGCCGCCCTCGAGGGCCCCGCGCGACGCTTCGAGCAGGACGGCAAGAGCGTTGTCTTCGTGGCTGCCGCGGGGCATCCGGTCGGGGTGATCGCGGTGGCGGACTCGCCGAGACCCGAAGCCGCGGCGGTCGTGGCAAAGCTGCGCGTGCTCGGCCTCGAGATCGTCATGCTCACCGGCGATGCCCGGCCGACCGCGGAGGCGATCGCGCGCCTGGTCGGCGTCGAGCGAGTGATGGCCGAAGTGCTACCCGATCAGAAGGCAGCCGAGATCCGGCGGCTGCAGTCGAGCCGGCGGGTCGTGGCCATGGTGGGCGACGGGATCAACGATGCCCCGGCCCTGGCCCAGGCCGACGTGGGCCTCGCCTTGAGCTCCGGGACCGACGTGGCCATCGAGGCCGCCGACGTCACGCTCATGCGTGATGATCTGCTCGGCGTGGTCGCGGCGGTGGAGCTGTCCCGCCGGACGATGCGGGTGGTGAGGCAGAACCTCGGCTGGGCCTTCGGCTACAACCTCGTGCTGGTGCCGGTGGCCGCGGGCATGCTCTACCCGATCTGGGGTCTTCAGCTCTCGCCGATTCTCGCGGGGCTGGCCATGGCCCTGTCGTCGGTATCGGTGGTCGCCAATAGTCTGCGGCTGGGCCGGTTCCGCCCGAGCGGGCGGTGAAAGGAGCGATCGTGATGGCCAAGGACCCGGTGTGCGGCATGGACGTGGAGGCCAAGAGCGCAGCCGCGCAGTCGAAGTACCAGGGACAGACCTACTACTTCTGCGCAGTCGGCTGCAAGATGAAGTTCGACGCCGAGCCCGGAAAGTACGCGCGCAAGTGATCGGCTCGCCGTTCCTCGACGGGCGCGACCGCTACGAGCGAGTGATGGAGGGCTGGGTGGACAACACCCACGCAGATGCCTTCACCCACACGGTGCGGCTCGTCGACGAGGACTGGGGAGTCGAGGCGAGCGCGGTGTGCGCCCCGTCGCCCACCTACGAGATCCGCGAGGCCCGCGCTCGCACGCTGTCCGGGCCGGTCGATCCCGGCCTCGTCCGGGACTTCGCCGGGCTGGTCGGCGTGCGGATGGTCGGTGGTTTCACGCGGCGCCTCGCCGAGCTGTGCGGAGGGCGCCCAGGGGCGGGGCTGCTCGTCGACGGTGGCATCGAGATGGCACGGCTCGCCCGGCAGGTCGCGAAGATGCCCGCATCTGCCGTCGCCGGTCTCGACCCGGCCGACGCGCTGGCGTGCTGGCGACTCGATACGACGGGTTGGGTGGACCTGCCGGACTCGTGCTTCACGTACAGCCCGGACGGGCGCGCGCTGTTCGGGACACGCCCGGTGTCGACGCCCATGGTGCCGACTCTGTATTGCCCGCCTCCGGGCGCGCGGAAGATCTTCAAACGGAAGAAGGTCGCGCGGCTCGTTCAGACCGGGCGACGCCTCCATCTGTTTCATTCCATGCACGACAACGTCCACGGCTTCGACGTGCACTACGAGCTGGACCTGGACCGTGGCCACGTCGCGGCGGCGGACGTGATCACCTCCCGGCTGCCCTATGCCGGCATCTGCAGTGAGCCCCAGGGCCGGATCAACTCGCTGGTTGGCCTGCCAGCCGACTCCTCCTTTCGCAAGCGCATCCAGGGCCTGATCGGGGGGAATGCGGGCTGCGCCCAGCTCTACGACCTCACCTCGGACCTGTTCAAGATGCTTTCTCTCCCTTCCTCTTCAGTAAGTACCTGATAAACAAGGCGTACATCCTTGAAATTGACAACCGGACGGTCGGTGGATATATTTCTGTACCGACTAGTCGGTAAAGCGTCAAGGGAGATCGAGGATGGCAAGCCCAGTACTGGTGAGCGAGACGAAGAGCACGAAGGGCGCGGCGACCAGGGACCAGATCCTGAACGCGGCCGCCCGTCTCATCCACGTGCAGGGGTATCAGTCCACTTCGCTCGACGACGTCCTACGAGAGAGCGGGGTCGGGAAAGGTAACTTCTACTACTACTTCAAGAGCAAGGAAGATCTGGGCTACGCGATCATAGATCGGACGACCCGCGCCTTCGTGGAGCGCAGCCTGGGCCCGGCTTTCGCCGATGCGGAGGCGGATCCGGTCGCGCAGATCGGCGCCTTCCTGGATCGGGTGCTGGACGCCCAGAGACAGCGCAACTGCATCGGCGGCTGCGTCATGGGCAACCTCGCCTCCGAGCTGTCGGACGTCCACGAAGGGTTTCGCCGGCGCCTGGCCGAGGTCTTCGACATCTGGCGGACCCATCTGGCGGATGCCCTGCTCCGCGGCCAGGGGCGGGGATGCCTTCGGGCCGACGTGGATGCCTCGCGGGTCGCGCAGTTCGTGGTCGCGGGCCTCGAGGGCGCGATCCTCTTGAGCAAGGTCACCAAGGACATCACGGTCATGGAGAAATGCGTGGAGGAGCTGAAGCAGCACCTCGCGCTTTACAGGACATGAGCATGTCGACGGTACACGCAAGGAACGGGCATCAGGACGACGCGACGAGCGGGCCGCGGAAGCCGGATCGGGACGCCGAGCTGGTCGAGCGCCTGCGCCGGCAGGATCCGGGCGCGGCCGAGGACCTGATCGCCACCTACGGCGACCGGGTCTACCGGCTCGCCATTCGCATCACCAGCAACGAGCAGGACGCCGAAGAGGTAGTGCAGGACGCGCTGTGGACGGCGGCCCGCAAGATCGACACCTTCAAGGGGGAGTCCGCCTTCGGCAGCTGGGTCTACCGTATCACCGCCAACGCGGCCTACCAGAAGCTGCGCACCCGACAGGGGCAGCGCAACGAGATTTCCTGGGACGCGATGTCGCCGGGCTTCGACGAGCTGGGCCAGCACGCCGAGCCGCTCCGCGACTGGTCGGCTCGCACCGAGGAGCCGGCGCTGCAGACCGAGCTGCGGACGCTCCTGACCACTGCGATCGACGACCTGCCGGGCGACTACAAGACCGCCTTCCTCCTGCACGACGTGGAGGGCCTGTCCAACCCCGAGATCGCGGAAGCCCTGCACATCAGCCTGCCGGCGGTGAAGTCGCGCGTGCATCGCTCGCGGCTGTTCCTCCGCCAGAAGCTGGCCGACTACATGCGGGCGGCCTAGGCTAAAGGCCCGTCCGGCTTGACTTTAGCCGGTGCCCTGTGGTCAGATGGGCGCTCGCGGCATTTTCGGGGGACACACGCTGTCGGCACTCACGGCACGTCAGACCAGGGGGCGGCACGCTACCGGGGTCGGCACGCTAGAGTCGGCACACTAGAAAGGTTGCGGCAATGGAAGCAGTCATCGCGACGGGGGGCAAGCAGTACCGGGTCGCTCCCGGGCAAGTCATCAAGGTCGAGCGCCTCGCCAAGGACAAGGGCGCGGCGGTCGAGTTCACCAGGGTCCTGCTCGTCAACAACGAGGGGCAGGTCACGGTGGAGCCGAAGGCGCTGGCCTCCGCGAAGGTACTGGGGCAGGTGGTGGCCGAGCGCAAGGGCGACAAGGTGCTGGTCGTCAAGTTCAAGCGACGGAAGAACTATCGGCGGCACCGCGGGCATCGCCAGACGATGACCGCCGTGCGCATCACGAAGATCGAGGTCTAGATCATGGCGCACAAGAAAGGTGTCGGCAGTTCGAGAAATGGTCGCGATTCCAACCCCCAGATGCTGGGGGTCAAGCGCTTCGGCGGGCAGTTCGTGACCGCCGGCAGCATCCTGGTGCGCCAGCGTGGCACCCGCTTCAAGCCGGGCGCGAATGTGGGCCTGGGCGTGGACCACACGCTGTTCGCCAAGGCCGACGGCTACGTGAAGTTCGAGCGCAAGGGCGACGACAAGTACATCAGCATCGCGCAGCAGCAGTCCGCCTGAGCCGGTCCGGCACACGCCTCACCCCGTCGAGCCACGTCATGTTCGTTGACGAGATCGACGTGTTCGTCAAGGGTGGCGACGGGGGGGCGGGATGCGTCAGCTTCCGGCGCGAGAAGTTCGTTCCTCGGGGCGGGCCGGATGGTGGCGATGGGGGCGATGGCGGTAGCGTCATCCTGGAGGCGGATCCCTCCATCACCACGCTGCTGGACTTCCACTACCAGCGCCACTACACGGCCGAGCGCGGCCAGCACGGACAGGGCGCCAACAAGCAGGGGCGAAGCGGCAGTGACACGATCCTGCGCGTACCCCTCGGCACCGTGGTGTCGGACCGCGATGCGGCCATGCCTCTGGGCGATCTGACCGAGCGCGGCCAGCGCCTCACGGTCGCGCATGGTGCTCGGGGCGGGCGCGGGAATGCACGCTTCACCACCTCCACGAACCGGGCCCCGCGGCGCGCGGATCTGGGCCGGTCGGGCGAGGAGCGCTGGATCCACCTCGAGCTGAAGCTCCTGGCCGACGTGGGGGTGGTGGGGTTCCCGAACGCGGGGAAGTCCACGCTCGTCTCGCGGCTCTCGGCGGCCAAGCCCAAGATCGCCGACTACCCGTTCACGACCTTGGCGCCGTCGCTCGGCATCGTGCGCGCCGGCGACGATCGGAGCTTCGTCATCGCCGACCTCCCCGGCCTCATTCCCGGTGCGGCCAGCGGCAAGGGGCTCGGTCACCGCTTCCTGCGTCATACCGAGCGCACTCGGCTGCTCGTGCACCTCATCGATCTCGACCCCAGCACCGGCCGCGACCCGCTCGCCGACTACCAGGCGATCCAGGATGAGCTCAGCGCCTATTCGGAGGAGTTGGCCGCGCGTCCCCAGATCGTGGCGGTAAACAAGGTGGAGCTACCCGGAACCACCGAGACCCGCGTGGCCGTCGAGCGCTTCTGCGCCGAGCGCGGCCTGCCGTTTCACGCGATCTCGGCGGTGACCGGGGAAGGTCTCCCCGCGCTGGTCCACGACATGGCGCGGCGGCTGGCGAGCGAGCCATGGGTGCCCGCCGCCCGCTGACCCGCGCCCGCCGGGTGGTGGTGAAGGTGGGCAGCGGCCTGGTCACCACTCCGGGGGAGGGGCCGTCCGGCGAGACGATCGCGCGGCTCGCCGGCGATCTCGCCAGCCTCGTGCACGAGGGGCACGAGGTGGCGCTGGTGTCGTCCGGCGCGATCGCCACCGGGGTCGCGCGCCTCGGCCTCAGGGCCCGCCCGCGCTCGATCCCGGAGAAGCAGGCGGCCGCCGCGGTCGGCCAATCCGCCCTCATGTGGGAATACGAGCAGGCATTCAAGAAGCACGGGATCCCGGTGGGACAGGTGCTCCTGACCGGCCAGGACATCAGCGATCGCTCGCGGTATCTCAACGCCCGCAACACGCTGCTGGCCCTGCTCGACTTCGGCGTGCTGCCGGTCATCAACGAGAACGACACGGTGGCGGTGGACGAGATCAAGGTCGGCGACAATGACAACCTCGCCGCCCTCGTCGCCCATCTGATCGACGCCGACCTGCTCATCCTCCTGACCGACGTGGACGGTCTCTACACCGGCGACCCGCGCCGCGACCCCGGCGCCCGGCGCCTGGAGACGGTGGAGGCCATCACCGATGAGATCCAGAAGATGGTCTTCGACGCTTCCGCGACGGTCTCGGTAGGCGGCATGAGCACCAAGCTGCAGGCCGCCCAGAAGGCGGGCGCCTCCGGGATCCCGATGGTGATCGCGAGCGGCCGGGAGGCCGGCATTCTCCAGCGTGTCCTCAAGGGTGAGCTGGTGGGCACCTATTTCCAGCCGCGGGACGACCGCCTCGCTGCACGCAAGCGGTGGATCGCGTTCGCGGTGCCGCCCCAAGGCCGCCTGATGGTTGACGCCGGGGCGAAGAAGGCCTTAACTGAGAGGGGCAAGAGCCTGCTCCCCTCCGGACTCGTGGAGGTGGACGGGCAGTTCCGCGCGGGCGAGGTCGTGGCCCTGACCGAGCTCGACGGGCAGGAGTTCGCCCGCGGGCTCGTGAACTACGACGCCGATGAGCTGCGGAGGATTCGCGGCGCGAAGACGGCGGACATCGAGAAGGCGCTGGGGTACAAGGGCTTCGACGAGGTCGTTCACCGGGACAACCTGGTGATCCTCTGATGGAGGTGGGAGCGTGAACATGGACGCGGCGGCACATGTCGAGGCGAAGGCGCGGGCGGCCAAGGACGCAGCACGGGTGCTCGCCCTGGCCCCGACCCGTGCCAAGAACGAGGCGCTCGCCCAGATGGCGCGCGGGCTCGAGGAGCGCGCCGCGGCCATCCTCGACGCCAACCGGCACGACCTCGAGCGCGCCCGCTCCGCCGGGCATCCACGGGCCTTCGTGGATCGCCTCACCCTGACCGAGAGCCGGATCGAGGAGATGGCGGCCGGCCTGCGTCACGTGGCGAGCCTGCCCGATCCGGTGGGCGAGACGGTCGAGACCTGGCGCCGCCCCTCCGGGCTCGAGATCGCGCGGGTGCGGGTGCCCCTGGGCGTGATCGGCTTCATCTTCGAGTCCCGACCCAACGTCACCGCGGACGCCGCGGGTCTCTGCCTGAAGTCCGGGAACGCGGTGCTGCTGCGCGGCGGCAGCGAGGCGCTCGAGTCCAATACCCTGCTGGCCCAGATCCTGGGCAAGGCGGTGGAGAAGGCGGGCCTGCCCGCCGATGTCGTCCAGGCGGTGGAGATCGCCGACCGGGCCGCCGTGCTCGCGATGCTCACCCTCGACCGTTACCTCGACCTCATCATTCCCCGCGGCGGAGAGGAGTTTGTGCGCCTGGTCGCGGAGCGGTCGACGGTGCCGGTGCTCAAGCACGATCGGGGGCTCTGCCACGTCTACCTCGACGAGGGCGCCGATCCAGGCATGGCCATCGCGGTGACGGTGAACGCCAAGGCGCAGCGGGTCAGCGTCTGCAATTCGCTGGAGACCCTGCTGGTGCACGCGGCGGCCGCGCCCGGGGTGCTGCCGGGTCTCGCCGCGCGCCTGGCCGACGCGGGCGTGGAAGTCCGCGCGGATGCGCGCGCGCGGGCGCTCATGCCCGGGGCGCGAGTCGCCGAGCCGGCCGACTGGGACGCGGAGTACCTCGACTACATCCTGGCGGTCCGGGTGGTGGACAGCTTCGATGAGGCGGTGGCCCACATCCGGCGACACGGCTCTGGACTCGCCGAGGCCATCGTCACGCGGGACCTGCAGCGCGCTCGCCGCTTCACGCAGGAGATCGACGCGGCCGCGGTGCTCGTCAACGCCTCCACCCGGCTGGTGGACGGCAGCCAGTTCGGCATGGGTGCCGAGATGGGCATCTCCACGTCCCGGGTCCACGCGCGGGGCCCGGTCGGCGTCCGGGAGCTGACCACGACCAAGTTCGTCGTCTGGGGCGACGGGCACGTCCGGGAGTAGCCGCCTGCAGCCGCGCGTCGGCGTCTTCGGAGGATCGTTCAACCCGATCCACTTCGGCCACCTCCTCGTGGCCGACGACGTCTGTGAAGTCCTGAATCTGGATCGCCTGCTCTTCGTGCCCGCGGCACAGCCCCCTCACAAGCCGCCGACCGAGCTGGCGCCCGCGCTGGACCGCTTCCGGATGACCGCGCTCGCGATCCGGGAGCACCCACGCTTCGAGGTCTCCGACGTCGAGGTGAAGCGCAGTGGACCGTCCTACACCGTGGACACCCTCACCGCGCTCCAGGACCGCGGGCGCCTGCACCTGATCATCGGGTCGGAGACGTTCCTCGACCTCCTGAGCTGGAAAGATCCCCGACGCGTGGCGTCGCTGGCCCGCCTGGTGGTGATCCCGCGCAACGGGATGGTCTTCGACCCCGAGATGCCGGCCGCCCTCAAGGTGCTCGGAGAGCTCGGCCTGCCCGGCTTCGCTCGGGCGTCCGCGGACCCGGCGGACGGCGCCGCGCCCCTCCTCCTGCACGCGGCGTCGCTGCCCATCTCGGGCTCGGACCTCCGCCGCCGTGCCCGTGAGAACCGGAGCCTCGCCTTTCGCATGCCGGAGTCGGTGGTAGCGTACATCCGCGACAACCAGCTCTATCGCTCGGAGGCGTGATTGGCCACTCTGTCTGCGGAAGCCGCCGTCCGTGTTGCCGCCCACGCGGCGCTGGAAAAGAAGGCGATCGATCTCGCGGTGCTCGATCTGCAGGGCCTGTCGAGCATCGCCGACTTCTTCCTCGTGTGCAGCGCTCGCTCGAGCACCCAGGCCGAGACCATCGCAGAGGCGGTACGGGGCGCGTTGCGTGCGGAAGGCGTGCGGCCGCGTCACAATGAGGGTAGCGCGGAGAGCGGCTGGCTCTTGCTCGACTACGGCGACGTGGTCGTGCACGTGTTCCTCGAGGAGACGCGCGGGTTCTACGCGCTGGAACGCTTGTGGGGCGACGCGCCGCTCGTTTCCGTCGAGGGAGGACGGGCTCGGGATTGATTTGATCTGGACCCCGTGGTAGCCTGCGCGACTAGCGGCGGCGCCGCGATCGAATTCTCGGCGACGGTCGCGAAGAGGAAGGAGGCCACGATGAAGAAAGATCGCCTGGTGCAGTTTCGCAAGAAGCTGGAGGAGAAACACCGCCAGCTCGTGGAGGAAGTCGGTAAGAACGTCCTCTACGGCAAGGGTCCGGAAGACGACTCCATCAAGGACCTGGGTGACCAGGCCTCCTCTGCCTACAATCGCGAGTTCCTCTTCGAGCTGGGCAACGGCGGCCGCCAGAGACTGAAGGAGGTGGCGCTGGCGCTCCAGAAGATCACCGAGGGCGGATTCGGTGACTGTGAGCGTTGCGGTGAGCCGATCGCGGACAAGCGCCTCGAAGCGGTGCCCGACGCGCGGTACTGCATCGAGTGCCAGCGCGCGATCGAAGAGGAAGAGCGCACCGCGGCCCGGTAGTAGCCGCCGCCGACCGTCCGTGTCGATCCGCTTCGGGCTCATCGTCGGTCTGCTCTTCGCCATCCTCGTCACCTACCTTGCCTCCATCAACCCGACTCGGGCCCACATCGCCCTGGGCGGCGAGTGGGCGCTCGACGTCCCGGTCATGGCCCTCGTCGTCGTGGTGTTCGTCGCCGGTGCGGCGCTGGCCCTCGTGCTCGGCATTCTCCGGGACGCCACCCCCTCGTACCGGTGGCGGTCCGGGCCGGTCGGTCCGGCCGCGGTGGACGCGGCGACCGGCGTGCAAGCCCCGGCCCGCCGCGGCCCCGAGGTGGTCCACCGCGAGCGGGACGCCCTGATCGACCAGCGGCGCTGGGCGGAGGCGCTCGAGGCGCAGACCCGGCTCATCCAGGAGACCCCCCGCGAGCAGCGGGCTGCCGAGGAGGTCACGCTCGCCGGGCTGCGCTACGAGATGGGGCGGGAGCGGATCGAGAAGGGCGATCGCGTGGCCGCGGTGACACACCTGAAGGAGGCGCTGCGAACGCGTCCGGACTTCGTCCCCGCGGCTCTCTTGCTGGGCGACATGCACCTCAAGGCGGGTGAGCCGCGCGAGGCATTGCGCGTGTGGGAGCGCGCCGCCGAGGCCTCGCAGTCGGCCCTGCCGCTGCTAGGGCGCCTCGAGCAGCTGCATCGCACCGAGGGGCGGCCGACCCGGATGATCTCGCTCTACCAGGACGCGCTCGGCCGTCACCCGGACAACCAGGCTCTCGCCTTTGGCCTCGGCCGCGTCTATTTCGAGCTGGCGATGCTGGACGAGGCCGCGGAGCAGTTCCAGAAGATGGAGGTGCGCGCCCCCGACCTGCCGCAGATCCACGCCTACCTGGGTGCCATCCTCGAGCGGCGTGGCCAGCTCCGTGACGCGCTGGAGGAGTACCGGCGCGCCCTCCGACTCAGCGACAGCGTGGAGTGGCCGCACCGCTGCGCGGGGTGCGGCGCCGTGCACTCGCGCTGGACCGACCGCTGCGCGTCGTGCCGTCGCTGGAACAGCTTCCGGCCCTAGATCGTCCCCGGGGCGAAGCCGCCCCCTGGCGACGGTGGGCGGGCGCCCTGCTGGACCTCGTTTTTCCTCCGTTCTGCCCGGTGTGCCGGGCGCCCCTCTCCGAGGATCGCCGCGGGCCCTTGTGCGTCGCGTGCTGGGTGGCGCTGGAGAGGATATCGCCGCCGTGGTGCCGCTGCTGCGGGATGCCCCTCTTCATCTGCGGGGGCCCGGCAATGGCCCCCGCCCTCCCCCCGCCGGCGGGCACTCGTTTCGGCGCTGGTACTGGCGCCCTTGACCCGGCTGATGGCGCGGGGCGTCTGTGCGGCGCGTGCCGCCTGCGGCCCCCGGTGTTCGCGTACGCGCGGGCGGCGGCCCGCTATGGCGACGTCGTACGGGAGGCGCTGCACGCGCTGAAATTCAAGGGACGGCGTGGGCTGGCGGCGCCGCTCGGCGACCTGCTCGTCGAGGCAATGGAGACCGGGCTGCCGCTGGGTCCCCCGGATCTGCTGGTGCCGGTACCGCTCCACCCGAGGCGGCAGCGCGAGCGGGGCTTCAATCAAGCCTCGCTGCTGGCCCACCGGATCGGCCGGGCCTGCGGACTCGCGGTGGCGGACGGTGCCCTGGTTCGTGCGGTTGCCACGGTGTCCCAGACCGCGCTCGAGGCTCCCGCCCGGCGGGCCAACGTGCGGAGCGCCTTCCGGCTGCGTCGCCCGGAACTGGTGGCGGGCCGGCACGTGGTCGTCATCGACGATATCCTCACGACCGGAGCCACCGCCTCGGAGTGTGTTGCCGTCCTCCAGGCCGGCGGAGCGGCTCCTGTCGGCGTCCTGACGGTGGCCCGAGTCGTCTAGACCCCAGTCTTGCGCCGTACGCCTCGGGCTCGCTATAATCAGAATCCTTCGCGGACCCGAAGTATTTGACAAACCGAGACAAACAGGAAAGGAAGCGCCATGGCGGTGCGCGTAGGAGTCAACGGGTTCGGACGCATCGGTCGGGTATTTTTTCGAGCCGCGCTCGAGACTCCGGAGCTCGAGGTGGTCGCGGTCAATGACCTGGCCGACTCCAAGACCCTTGCCCACCTGCTCAAGCATGACTCCGTCCACGGCACGCTGAAGGCCGAGGTGAAGGCGAAGGGCGAGGCCATCTTCGTCAACGGACGCGAGATCCGGGTGTGTTCGGCGAAGGATCCGGCGACTCTGCCGTGGGGCGAGATGGGGGTCGAGATCGTGGTGGAGTCCACCGGGATCTTCCGGGATCGGGCCACGTCCTCGAAGCACCTGCAGGCCGGCGCCAAGAAGGTGGTCATCACCGCGCCCGCCAAGGATCCCGATATCACGGTCGTGCTGGGCGTCAACGAGCAGAAGTACGACCCGGTCAAGCACGAGCTGGTCTCCAACGCGTCGTGCACCACGAATTGCCTGGCCACCGTTGCGAAGGTGCTGCTGGACAACTTTGGCATCAAGCGCGGCTTCGCGTCGACCGTGCACTCGTACACGAACGACCAGCCGATCCACGACTTCCCGCACAAGGACCTGCGGCGCGCCCGCGCCGGCGCGGTGAGCATGATCCCCACCACCACCGGTGCCGCCACCGCGGTGGGGCTGGTGCTGCCGGAGTTGAAGGGCAAGCTGGATGGCATCGCGATCCGCGTGCCCACCGCCAACGTGTCGGTGGTGGACCTCACGGTCGAGCTCGCCAAGTCGGTCACGCCCGCGGCGGTGAACGACGCCTTCCGGGCCGCCGCGGTGGGCCCGCTCAAGGGCATCCTCGACGCCACCGACGAGGAGCTGGTGTCGGTCGACTTCAACGGCAACCCGCACTCGTCGATCGTGGACCTGCCCTCGACCGCGCTGGTGGACGGCAATCTCGTGAAGGTACTGGCCTGGTACGACAACGAATGGGGTTACTCCTGCCGGGTGCGTGACCTGATCCGCTACATGGCCCGGTCGCTGTAGGCCCGGTCGCACCGCGCCGCTCGGCCGCCCGTGGCGAAGCTCGTGGTTGACCAGCTCGACCTGTCTGGGAAGCGTGTCTTCCTCCGGGCCGACTTCAACGTGCCGCTCGACGGCGCGCGTGTGACCGACGACACTCGGATCACCGCGGTGCGGCCGACCATGCAAGCCGTGCTCGAGGCCGGCGGGTCGCTGGTCCTCGCCTCTCACCTCGGGCGCCCCAAGGGCAAGCCCGATCCCAAGTACTCGCTGCGTCCGGTGGCGGAGCGTCTCGAGACGCTGCTCGCCCGGCCGGTGGCGCTGCTGCCCGACTGCGTGGGGCCGGAGGTCGAGGAGCGCACCCGCACCCTCCGCCCGGGCGAGGTGGTGCTGCTCGAGAACCTCCGCTACCACGCCGAGGAGGAGGCCAACGACGACGCGTTCGCGCGGTCGCTGGCCGGGCTCGCCGACGTCTACGTCGACGACGCGTTCGCGGCGGCCCATCGCGCGCACGCCTCCATCGAAGCGATCACGCGATACCTCAAGCCGGCGGCCGCCGGCCTGCTGATGGCGCGCGAGCTCGGGGCGCTGGCGCGCATCTTCGAGCGCCCGGAGCGACCGCTCTGGGCCGTGCTCGGGGGGGCGAAGGTCTCCGACAAGCTCGCGCTGGTCGAGCATCTTCTCGAGCGGGTCGACGGGCTCGTGATCGGCGGCGGTATGGCCTTCACGTTCCTCAAGTCGCTGGGCCACGGTGTCGGCCGCTCGCTGCTCGAGCCGGATCGGGTCGAGGCCGCGCGGAGCGTGCTGGACAAGGCCCGCGGCCGCGGCATCCCGGTGCGCCTGCCCGTCGACGTGGTGGTGGCCCCCGGTCTCGACGCGTCCAGTGGCCTCCGGACGGTGGGCATCCGCGAGATCCCCGACGATCTCATGGGGCTCGACATCGGCTCGGCGAGCGTCACCCAGTTCGCCACCGCGCTCAAGGGGGCCAAGACCATCATCTGGAATGGCCCGATGGGCGTCTTCGAGAAGGAGCCGTTCGCGGTCGGTACCGTCGGGGTGGCTCGCGCGGTGGCCGACTCCGGGGCATTCTCGGTCATCGGCGGCGGCGACACGATCGCGGCGGTGCAGAAGGCAGGGGTGATGGACAAGATCGGCTACGTGTCGACCGCGGGCGGCGCCTTCCTCGAGTTCCTGGAGGGTCGCGTCCTGCCGGGCGTGGCCGCCCTCGACGACGCGGCCTGATGCGCACGCCGCTCGTCATCGGCAACTGGAAGATGCACGGCACGCAGGCACTGAGCCGCGAGCTAGCCCAGTCCGTCCGCGACGGGCTCAAGCGCCCGCGCGGCGTGGAGGTCGTGGTGTGCCCGCCGTTCACTGCGCTGCCCGCGGCCGCCGAGGTGCTGAAGGGGGCGGCGGTCGCGCTCGGCGCGCAGAACTGCCACTGGGAGGAGCAGGGCGCGTTCACCGGCGAGATCTCGCCCGCCATGCTCGCGGAGCTGGGTTGCCGCTGGGTCCTGCTCGGGCACTCGGAGCGGCGCCACGTCTTCCGGGAGACCGACGAGGAGATCAACCGCAAGGTGGGCGCGGTCCTGCGCCACGGCATGCGTCCCGTGCTCTGCGTCGGTGAGACCGAGGAAGAGCGGCGTCAGGGCCTGACTTTCACGGTGGTGGAGGGCCAGCTCCGGGCGGGCTGGGCCGGATTGTCACCCGAGGACCTCCCCCGCTGCGTGCTGGCCTACGAGCCGGTGTGGGCGATCGGGACCGGCGTCAACGCGACGCCCGCCCAGGCCGCCGAGGTGCACGGCTACCTGCGTGGCCTCGTCTCCGAGGTGGCCTCCCGGGAGCTGTCCCAGTCCATGCGGATCCTCTACGGCGGCAGCGTGAAGGTCGACAACGCGCAGGTGCTGACCCAGGAGCCGGACATCGACGGGGTTCTCGTGGGCGGCGCCAGCCTGCAGGCTCAGAGCTTCATCACCATTGCCAAGAAGTCGGCCGCCCGCAGCGGCGCTTCGAAGGAGTAGGGGGCACATGTTCATCCTGGTCGTGGTCCTTCACGTCATCGTATGCCTGGTCATCGTCGGTCTGGTGCTGCTCCAGGCCGGCAAGGGCGCCGACATCGGTTCCGCGTTCGGCGGCAGCGGCAGTCAGGCGGTCTTCGGCTCCATGGGCACACCCACCGTCCTCGGCAAGGCCACCGGGGTGATCGCGGTGGTGTTCATGGCCACCTCGTTCGCGCTGTCCATGATGGCGCACAAGCAGTCGGTGACCATCATGCCGGCCACCGGGCCCTCGGCGCCCGCCGCCGCGACGCCGGCCGCGCCCCCCGCTCCCGCTCCGGCCCCCGCGCCCGCCCCGCAGAAGTAACGGCCTCGCATGCCGCGACGTCGGGCGCGCGTCCGCTCGGTGCTGGCCGGGATCGGCTGCGCGCTGCTCGCCACCGCGTGCAACTCCTCGATCGACAGCCGGGTGGAGGAAGCTCCGGCCACCGCGGGCGCTCCTGTCTTCGGCGACACGTTCATCCAGGCCTCCATCGGCGATATCGGAGGCCTGATCCCGAGCCTCACCTCGGACCAGTCGTCGCACGAGGTGGGCAGCTTGATCTACGACGGGCTGGTCAAGCTCGACAAGGATCTGAACATGGTGCCGGCGATGGCGGAGTCGTGGACCTACAGTCGCGACTGCCTCGACCTGACCTTCAAGCTGCGCCGGGACGTGAAGTGGCACGACGGCCGGCCCTTCACGGCCGAAGACGTGCTCTTCACCTACCAGACCATGATCAACCCGAAGACGCCGGCGCCCTTCAAGGAAGGATTCCTGCTCGTGAAGGACGTGCAGGCCCCCGACCCGTACACGGTGCACGTGCGGTACGAGAAGCCCTACGCGCGCGCGGTCGAGACGTGGAGCACCTACATGCTCCCCAAGCACCTCCTGCAGTCGTTTGCGGAGGCGGGCACCCTCCGCGAGTCGCCCCAGAACAGCCGGCCGGTCGGCACCGGGCCCTACCGTTTCCAGGAGTGGAAGCCGGGAGAGAAGGTGGTGCTCATCTCGAACCCCGACTACTACGAGGGCCGGCCGCACCTGAGCCGCGTCGTCTACCGGGTGATCCCGAGCCAGGCCACGATCTTCCTCGAGCTCAAGGCCAAGGGCGTCGACTACGTCAGCACGCTCACCGGCATCCAGTACGCCCGGCAGACCGAGTACCCGGCGTTCCGCAAGGCGTACAACAAGTTCCGCTACCCGGCGAGCGACTACACGTTCCTCGGCTTCAACCTGCGCGACCCGCGCTTCGCCGACCGGCGGGTGCGCCAGGCCTTCGCCCACGCCATCAGCAAGCAGGAGCTCATCGACGGGGTGCGGCTGGGGCTCGCCCGCGAGGCGAACGGCCCGATCCGGCCGGGAACGTGGGCGTACACGGACAAGGTCGTGCACTACGACTACGATCCCGAGAAGGCCAAGGCCCTGCTCGCGGAGGCGGGCTGGAAGGACCGCGACGGGGACGGCGTCGTGGAGGACAAGGATGGCAAGCCGTTCACCCTCACGATCCGCACCAACCAGGGCAACGACGAGCGCAAGAAGATCGCCGAGATCGTGCAGCAGCGTCTGAAGGAGATCGGGATCAACGTCGACATCCAGCTCATCGAGTGGGCCGCGTTCATCAAGGAGTTCGTGAAGCCGCGCCGCTTCGAGCTGGTGGTGCTGGGGCTCGGCACCGGTACCGATCCGGATCAGTTCGTGGTCTGGCACTCCTCGCAGCGGGGACCCGACCAGATGAATCGCACCGGCTACGCCAACGCCGAGGTGGACGCGCTGCTCGAGGCCGGGCGTAGCTCGTGCGTCCAGCGCGAGCGAGTCCGCTACTACCACCGCATCCAGGAGATCCTCGCCGAGGATCTGCCCATGGTCTTCCTCTACTATCGAGACGCTCTCCCGGTGGTGGCCTCGCGCATCCGCGGCGTCAGCGCGGCCCCGGCCGGTATCCTCTACAACTTCGACGAGTGGTACGTGCCGAAGGCGCTGCAGCGCTACACGTCCGGCTAGATGGCGCTCTTCGCCCTCCGCCGGCTCCTCCTCTCGATCCCGCTCCTGCTCGGCATCACCTTCGTCTCCTACGTGGTCATCAGTCTCGCCCCCGGAGGTCCCCTCGACTTCCTGACCCCGGAGGATCCCAATGCCTCGCCCGAGGTGAAGGAGCGGCTGATCAAGGAGTTCGGGCTCGATCGCCCGATCTACGAGCAGTACTGGCAGTGGCTCCGGCGGGCGGTCCGTCTCGACTTCGGACGATCGTTCCTGCCGGACGGGCGGCCGGTGCTCACCAAGATCGGCGAGCGGCTGCCGGTGACGCTCTTCCTGAACCTGATCGAGATGGCGATCATCGTGGGCCTCGCGGTCCCGATCGGCGTGCTGTCGGCCACCCGCCAGTACTCTCTCTACGACAAGATCACGACCGTCTTCGTGTTCGTGGGCTTCGCCACGCCCGACTTCTGGCTCGCCCTCCTCCTCATGATCCTCTTCGGGGTACAGCTCGGCTGGCTCCCCATCTCCGGGCTGCGCTCGCTGAACTGGGAGTACCTCTCGTTCTGGCAGCAGCAGTGGGATTTCTTCTCGCACCTGGTGCTGCCGATCGTGGTCGCCACCTTCGGCGGGCTCGCCGGCTTCTCCCGCTACATGCGGCAGAGCATGCTCGAGGTGGTGCGGCAGGACTACGTGCAGACCGCCCGGGCCAAGGGCCTGTCCGAGCGCACGGTGATCAGCAAGCACGCACTCCGCAACGCGCTGCTGCCCGTGGTCACGATCCTGGCCTTGGCACTGCCCGGGCTGATCGGCGGTAGCGTCATCATCGAATCGATCTTCGCCATTCCGGGCATGGGCCAGCTCATGGTCCAATCCGTGTTCTCCCGCGACTACCCGGTGGTGATGGGCAACCTCGTCATCGTGGCCACCCTGACCCTGGTGGCCAATCTCGTCGCGGACATCACCTATGGGATCGTGGACCCGCGCATCCGCTTCGGCGGCCGCCGCGGGAGGCGCTGAATGGCGGCGAGCGGTCGCCGCGGCGAGGTCCGCCAGTTCTGGCGCACCTTCTCCCGCAACCAGCTCGCGGTGTGCGCCGGCGCGGTGGTCACGGTGCTGGTCGCGCTGGCCGTGCTCGCGCCGGTGCTGGCACCCTGGGATCCCAATCGGCCCGACACCAAGAAGATCCTCATTCCGCCCTCCCGCAGCCACTGGCTCGGCACCGATCCCCTCGGTCGCGACGTGCTCTCCCGCGTGCTATACGGCTCGCGGATCTCGCTCGCGGTGGGCTTCGTCTCGGTCGGGATCGCGGCCGCCATCGGGGTGCTGCTCGGCGCGGCGGCCGGCTATCACGGGGGAACGGTGGACAACATCGTGATGCGCCTGGTGGACCTGATGCTGGTCTTCCCGCGCTTCTTCCTCCTCCTCGCCGTGCTCGCATTCCTCAAACCGTCGATCTGGACCATCATGACCGTGATCGGTCTCACCGGGTGGATGGGGGTGGCCCGGCTGGTGCGCGCGGAGTTCCTCACCCTCCGCGAGCGAGAGTTCGTCATCTGGTCGGAGTCGGTGGGCGCGGGAACCCTGCGCATCGTCTTCCGCCACATCCTGCCCAACGCCATCGCCCCCATCCTGGTCGCCATGACGCTCGGCATCCCCGCCGCGATCCTCACCGAGGCCGGCCTCTCCTTCCTGGGCCTGGGCGTCCAGCCGCCGTACGCCACCTGGGGGAACATCCTCAACGACGGGCGCGACTACATCGAGATCGCGTGGTGGATGACCCTCTATCCGGGCCTCGCCATCCTGGTCACGGTCCTCTCCTACAACCTGGTGGGTGAGGGGATCCGCGACGCTCTCGATCCTCGCCTCCGCCAGTCCCGCGTCGGGCGGATCCTGCGGCTGGGCCGTTGAATTGACAGCCTTGCGAGGGCACGGCATACTGTGCCCTCGCCGGCGCCGAAGTGGCGGAATTGGCAGACGCGCACGTTTGAGGGGCGTGTGGGGCAACCCGTGGGGGTTCGAGTCCCCCCTTCGGCACCACTGGCCGGCAAGTCATCGACCCGCCGACTCGACTCGGGACCGGCCGGACTCAGCAACCCGCTCGCTCACGCGATCGAGCAGAGCACTGCCATCGCGGCGCGACGAGAGCTCGACCCTCGGTCGCCACGTCTTCGACGTCCGCGCAGGCGGCTCGCTCCGGATCTCGCTCACGTACGACGAGCCCACCGGGACCGGCAAGACGACCGCACACACCGACACATACACGCTCGCCGACGCAGGCGGCGGCCCGCGACGCGTTCGGTGTCCTTTCTGAGTTGCGGACGTTCCTCGCTTGGTTCATGCTCGCGCTACGCGCGGGGCGCTTGTCTATTTTGCCCTCGGGACAACCGGGGCGGTCTGCATGTCAACGAGCCGCGACATACGTGAATCTCCAATGTGCGCCACCTAGCCCCTCTATGTGTCGCTTACGCGCAGGCGGCGACCGGTTTGGACCTCGATCAAGCCAAGGTCGGCGCGGCCGCGCGACGGTGAAGCCATGGTAGAACCAGAAGCGAAGGCGCTGCTCGAGCAGGTCCTGACGCTGAAGGACCTGATCGACGCCGAGGAAGCCCGGAACCGGGCGCGCGTGGAAGCCACACTGCCGAAGCACCAACTCAGCGCCCGAAACCTTGCGCACTACCTCGGCTTGCGCCGCCGGGACATCCGCCGGCTGCAGCTCGGGCTGGCGGCGGCCGGCCTCTCCTCACTCGGCCGCTCGGAAGGGCACGTGCGGGACACCGTGCTCCGTCTGTGCGCTTGGCTCTCTGGCGAGGGCCCGGTGTCGCATCCGCTCGATCGCGCCCGCGCTGAGACCATCCTGCACGAGAACACGTACGCGCTGCTCGGGCCGCGGCCAGCCGACCGCCACGTGTTCATCATGGTCACCGCCCCCGATGCCGTGCAAGTGACCGCGAAGTGGGCGACCGAGGTGATCCGCGCGGGGGCCGACGTCTTGCGCATCAACGGGGCCCACGAGGCGCCCGCCGAGTGGGCGGCCATCGCCGCGACGTTCAGGGCGCGCGCGGCGGCGCAGGGGAAACACGGACGCATCTTCGTCGACCTCCCCGGGCCGAAGCTGCGGACCGAGATCCGGACGCTCGAGGACGCGGTCATCCACCTGCCTCGCCGCAAGAACCATCAGGGTAGGACCGTCGCGCCGACGGAGGTGCTGCTCGTGGGCGAGTACCACGGGGGAACGGAAGTGCCGGTGCCGCCCGAATGGCTCGCCCAGCTCAAGCCGGGCGATACGATCAGCTTCACCGACGCGGCGGGGCGAGCGCGCGAGGTCACCGTGCGTCGGCGGCACGGGAATGGTGTGCGCGCCGATTGTGACCGCTCCCTCTACCTGCGCTCGGGACTGCGGCTGGAATGGCGGCGCGGCGATTCGGTGAAGGGCCGGGGCGAGATCGGGGCCCTGCCCGCTCGGCCGAGAGTCCTCGAGCTCTCGCCCGGGGACACCTTCCTGCTCAATGCGAGCGGGCGCAGCGACGATGCGTCGGACAATGTCCTCGCGTTCCCGGAGCCCGCGCTGCTCGAGCAGGTGCAGCCGAACGAGCGGGTGATCCTCGACGACGGCAAGATCGTCGCCGTCGCACAATCGCGCACGAGCGATGGCCTCGTCTGCGCCGTGCAGCGGGCGGTCAAGTCGCCGACGCGGCTGCGCTCGGGCAAGGGCGTCGCGTTTCCCGACAGCACCTTGTCCGTGCGGCAGTTCGGCCCGCAGGACGAGGTCGCACTCTCCTTCGCGCTCGAGCATGCAGACGGCGTCGGCGTGTCGTTCGTGAATTCCGCGCGCGACGTAGCTCTGATCGGAGAGCGCATCCGCGCGGCCGGGAAGCCCAACTTCGGCATGATCCTGAAGCTGGAGACGCGGGGCGTACTGCGCAACCTGCCCGGGATCCTCTTCGAAGCCCTGAAGTACGATCCGGTCGGCTTGATGATTGCGCGCGGGGACCTCGCGGTGGAGCTGAGCTTCGAGCGGCTCGCGGAAATACAGGAGGAGCTGCTGTGCTTCGGCGAGGCCTGCCATCTGCCGGTCATCTGGGCGACGCAGGTGCTCGACTCCGCTGCGCAGACCGGCGTGCCGACCCGTGCAGAGGTCACCGATGCGGCGATGGCGATGCGGGCCGAATGCGTGATGCTGGGCAAGGGGCCGCATATTGCCACCGCGACGCGGATGCTCGCGGACATCATCCAGAGGATGGAAGCGCACCAGTTCAAGCGGCGCTCGATGCTACGGCTGCTCGCGGTGGCCGGCGTCGCGCAATGAGCCGAGGAGGGGCCCGAGCAAATCCGGGCCCGTTGCCCTCCCGGGGGGCGGTTGACTCGGTGGAAGAAAGTCTCCAGAATGCGCGTCGTGGCGACGCTCAAGTGGGGACAGGCCGCGCCGGACTTCGAGCTGCCCAGCACCGAGGGGCGGCCGATCACGCTCCGGGAGTTCCGGGGGCGCGACGTCGTCCTCGGGTTCTACTGCTATGACTTCGGCGGCATCTGAACGCCGGAGCTCACCGGCCTGGGACAGGCCGCCGCCGAGCTCACCCGCCGTGGCGCGGTCCTCCTTGCGATCAGCGGGGACAGCCCCTTCTGTCACACCGCATTTCTCAAGGCGCATCCGTTCCCGTTCCCGCTCTTGAGCGACGTGCACCGCACCGTGATCTCCGCCTACGGGGTGCTGGACGCCGACCGCAACGTGGCCTATCGCTCCACCTTCGTGATCGATCGTGACGGGATGCTGCGCTGGGGGCAGGCGGGCGACCGGCACATGGTCCGCGACGGCAGCGAGCTGGTGCGCGTGGTGGACCTGGTCAGCTCGCTGAGGCGGCCTTCCTAAGGAGACTTCCATGGCCTTCCCGCTCGCCGCCGCGACGCCGTCCTCCCTCGATCTCGATCCCCGCGCCCTCGACCGGCTGCAGGAGCTGATCACGCGGCACCTGGCGGAGGCGCGGTACCCGGGGGCCCAGGTCGCGGTGGCCCGCCACGGCAAGCTCGCCCTGTTCCGGACCTGCGGGGACGCCCGGATCGATCCGGCCCGCACGGCGGCTCGCGACGACTCCCTCTGGCTGCTCTACTCGAATACCAAGGTCATCACCGCCTGCGCGGTCTGGACCCTGGCCGAGCAGGGCGCGCTGCGCTTCACGGACCGGGTGGCCGAGCACGTGCCCGGCTTCGAGGCCAACGGCAAGGGCGACATCACGATCATCCAGCTCCTGAGTCACCAGGGCGGCTTCCCGAATGCGGACGTGCCGCAGGCGGCCTGGGAGAACCACGAGCTGCTGCGCCGGGCGGTCTGCGGGTTCACGCTCGAGTGGACACCCGGTTCGCGCGTGCACTACCACAGCCGGGCCGCCCACTGGGTGGCCGCGGTGCTGATCGAGGCGCTCAGCAAGACCGACTACCGGGCCTTCATCCGGGAGCAGGTCGTCGAGCCGCTCGGGCTCGGGGACGAGCTGTTCGTCGGCCTGCCTGACAACCGGCACGACCGGGCGACCGACATGCACGAGCCGGGTGCCAGCGGGCAGGTCAGGCGCGCGGAGGAGAACAACGCCGAGTTCCGCCGGGCAGGCACCCCGGGCGGGGGCGGCTACGCCAGCGCGCGGGCCATGGCCGCGTTCTACCAGATGCTCGCCGCCGGGGGCACGCTGGATGGCCGGCGGCTCCTGTCGCCCCGGATGGTCCAGTACGTCACGCGGAGCGTCACGGCCGACCGCGTCGACGGCTACATGGGCATGCCCATGCACCGGGCCCTTGGCCCGCACGTGCGGGGCACCACAGAATCCATCCGTGGGCTGGGCACCATCGCATCGCCGCGGACGTTCGGTCACGGCGGGGTGGGGTCGTCGTACTGCTGGGCGGACCCGGATTCGGGTGTGTCGTTCGCCTACCTGACGAACAGCCGGGTGCCGGACCCCTGGCACAGCGCCCGGCTGGACGTGATCAGCAACGCCGTCCACGCGGCCATCCCGCCCGGCCGCTGACCCTCGAGATCTGGAGGCGGTCCGATCGGCCCACCTCGGTTGGCGGCTTGTGAAAGATGTGCCATAATGACGCCGCCCGAGGGGCCAAAGGACAATAGTGATGGGAGTTTCCCTACCACTTCTCGACGCTGCGCGTCCAGCCGACTCGCCCAAGCCGCCCTGGCTGAAGGTGCGCGCGCCGGGTGGGCCGAAGTACATCCGGCTCAAGGGCCTGATGCGCGAGTGGAACCTCCATTCGGTCTGCGAGGAGGCGCGCTGCCCGAACATCGGGGAGTGCTGGGAAGATCTCACCGCGACGTTCATGATCCTGGGCGACATCTGCACCCGCAACTGCGGCTACTGCGCGGTGGCCCACGGACGCCCGGTCTGGGAAGACCGGGAGGAGCCGGAGCGGGTCGGGCGCGCGGTGGGGGAGCTCGGACTCGAGCACGTGGTGATTACCTCGGTGAATCGTGACGACCTGGCCGACGGCGGCGCCGCACACTTCGCGGCGACCACCCGGGCCATCCGGCGTCACGCTCCCGGCTGTCGGGTCGAGCTCTTGATCCCGGACTTCCAGGGCAGCGCGGCCGCGGTCGAGGCGGTCATCGCCGCGGGGCCCGACGTGCTGAATCACAATACCGAGACGGTGCCACGGCTCTACAAGGTGGCCCGCCACGGCGGCCGCTACGAGCGCACCATCGAGCTGTTCCGGCGGGCGCGCGCGGTCGCCCCTTCGCTGGTGACCAAGTCTGGCCTCATCCTCGGTCTGGGCGAGGAGCGCGACGAGCTGCTGGCCACGATGGCGGACCTGCGGACGGTGGACGTGAACATCCTCACGCTCGGCCAGTACCTGCGGCCGTCCGCGCAGCATCTGCCGGTGGCGCGCTTCTATCACCCGGACGAGTTCGCGGAGCTCGCGGTCCGTGGCAAGGAGATGGGCTTCGCCCACGTGGAGTCGGGCCCGCTCGTTCGCTCCTCCTATCACGCCAAGCGCCAGACCGAGGCGGCCGCATCGGATCGCCCGTTGCCGCCGGGCGAGGTGCAGCCGAAGGCGAGCCGAGCGGAGCAGTGGCCGGGCGAGGTGCAGCCGAAGGCGAGCCGAGCGGAGCAGTGGCCGGGCGAGGTGCAGCCGAAGGCGAGCCGAGCGGAGCAGTGGCCTGGCGAGGTGCAGCCGAAGGCGAGCCGAGCGCATTAATGGACTACGTCCCGATCCTCATGGTGTTCGCGGTCTCGGCGGCGGTGGCGGGTGCCCTGCTCGGCATTCCCGGCCTCATCGCGCCCCGGCGCACCAGCCCGGTCAAGCAGGAGCCGTTCGAGTGCGGCAAGGATCCGGTCATGCTCCCGGAGGGGCGGTTTGCCATCAAGTTCTCCACCATCGCCATCTTCTTCATCCTGTTCGACATCGAGCTGGTGTTCGTCTGGCCGTGGGCGGCGATGTTCCGGCAGCTCGGCTGGTTCGGCTTCGTCGAGATGCTCGTGTTCCTGGGCATCCTGATGCTGGGGTTCCTCTACATCTGGAGGAAGCGAGGGCTGGAATGGGAGTAGGGACCTTCTTCACCTCCAAGCTGGACGAGGCCATCGGCTGGGCCCGCAAGTACTCCATCTTCCAGTACCCCTTCGTCACCGCGTGCTGCGGCATGGAGTACATGGCCACCGCGTGCTCGCACTACGACGTCGACCGCTTCGGCGCCGGGCTGCCGCGCTTCTCGCCGCGCCAGGCCGACGTGCTGTTCGTGGTCGGCACCATCAGCCACAAGATGGCGCCGGTCCTCAAGCGCATCTACGACCAGATGTGCGAGCCCAAGTGGGTGGTCGCCTTCGGCGTCTGCACGTGCACGGGAGGCTTCTACGACAACTACGCGACGGTCCAGGGGATCGACACCATCATTCCCGTGGACGTCTACATCCCGGGCTGCCCGCCGCGTCCCGAGAGCGTCATCGACGGTCTGATGAAGCTCCAGGACAAGATCGCGGCCGGCACCCAGCGCTTCTGATCGGATCGCTTCCTACATGGACGGAGCCGCCATTCTGGCCCGGCTGCGCGAGCACCTGGGTGATCGGGTCCTCGCGACCCACGACTACCGGGGCGACCACACCGCGGTGGTCTCACGGGAAGGGATCAAGGCCGCGCTCGCCTTCTGCCGCGACGAGACCGCGCTGGGCTTCGACATGCTGGTGGACGTGACCGCGGTGGACTACCTGCGCTTCCCGGGCCGTGAGGACGGGCCACGCTTCGAGGTCGTCTACCATCTCTACTCGGTCGCCCACAACCACCGGATCCGGCTCAAGGTGCCTCTCGAGCAGGACGACGCGGTGGTCGCCACCGCCTCCGGTCTCTGGCCCATCGCCAACTGGCTGGAGCGAGAGGTGTGGGACATGTTCGGCATCCGGTTCGACGGCCACCCGGACCTGCGCCGGCTCCTGCTCTACGAGGAGTTCGAGGGCCACCCGCTGCGCAAGGACTACCCGATCAACCGCCGCCAGCCCCTGATCGGGCCGAAAGTGTAGGGCGAGGCGCAGCCGCAGGCGAGCCGAGCGAACATGAGAATCAGGCGAGCGGACGCGAGCCAGGGCACGATGGGCGAGGCGCAGCCGCAGGCGAGCCGAGCGAACATGAGAGAAGGGTCAGGGATCTGATGCCCGACACGCGCGAGCTGTTCCTGGGCGAGGGGACGGGAGCCGGTGGAGGGACCGGCAGCGGCAGCCAGCACCTCTACGTCAACATCGGACCGGCGCATCCCGCGATGCACGGGATCGTGCGCATCTTCGCGGAGCTGGACGGCGAGACGGTGGTCAAGACCGACGTGGAGATCGGCTACCTCCACCGAGCCTTCGAGAAGGACTGCGAGGCGGGCCCGTACAACAACGCGATCCCCTACACGGACCGGCTCAACTACGTCTCGCCGCTCATCAACAACTTCGGCTACAGCTCGGCGGTGGAGAAGCTGCTCGGCATCGAGATCACCGACCGCTGCAAGTACATCCGCGTGATCATGAGCGAGATCTCCCGGATCTGCGACCACCTCACCTGCGTGGGGGCGGGCGCCATGGAGCTCGGGGCCTTCACCGTCTTCCTCTACATGATCAAGGCCCGCGAGTTCCTCTGGGAGCTGGTGGAGGACGTCACGGGCGCCCGGCTGACCATCTCGTACGGGCGCGTGGGCGGCGTGAAGGCGGACCTGCCGGCCGGGTTCGACCTCAAGGTCAAGAAGGCGTTCGCGGAGACCCGCCAGGTGCTCGAGGAAGTCCACACCCTCGTCACCGGAAACCGCATCTTCATGGACCGGATGGTCGGCGTGGGTGCGCTGTCGAAGGAGGACACCATCGCGTGGGGCATCACCGGACCACTGCTACGCGCCTCCGGCGTGCCATTCGACCTGCGCCGGACCCAGCCCTACTGGGCCTACGACCGCATCCCGTTCGAGGTCGCGCTCGGCAAGAACGGCGACAACTTCGATCGCTACCTGGTCCGCATGGCCGAGATGGAGCAGTCGATGCGGATCGCGGAGCAGGCGCTCGACGGGTTGCCGGGCGGCGCCATCCAGGTGGACTGGGAGGGCAAGGCGATCGATCCCGCCTCCTACGTGGACCTGGGCAAGCAGGGCAAGACCGAGGGGCTGCTGCTGATGCCGATCAAGCTCTCGCCGAACCTGCAGGGCCAGGACCGCGGGGCCCACGACCGGGTCAACGTGTCGGACAAGCGAGTGGTTCTACCCACCAAGGCCGAGGCCTACGGTTCCATCGAGGGGCTGATGAACCACTTCATGCTGGTCATGGAGGGCTACGGCATTCGCCCGCCCGCCGGTGAGGCCTACTTCGCGGCGGAGGGCGCCAACGGCGAGCTGGGCTTCTACGTGGTCTCGGACGGCAGCGACCGGCCCTACCGCGTGCACTGCCGCCCGCCATGCCTGCCCCCGGTGGCGGCGCTGCCGAAGATGATCGAGGGGGAGATGGTTGCCGACATCATCCCCACCTTCGGCTCCGTCAACATGATCGGCGGCGAGCTCGACCGCTAGGCCATGCCCGACGCCAAGCGCCCGGAATTCGCCGCGGAGCAGCTGCAGGAGGTCCGCCGCCTCCAGGGTCTGTACCCGGACAAGCGTGGCGCGCTGCTGCCGGTGCTCCGGCTCGCTCAGGACGTCTTCGGCTACGTGTCGCTCGAGGTCGAGGAGTACGTGGCCGGGCTCTTCGAGCTGTCGGCCGCCCACGTCCACGAGGTGGTCACCTTCTATACCCTCTTCTTCCAGCAGCCGCCGGGGCGCCACGTGGTGTCGGTCTGCCACAACCTCTCCTGCCACCTGCTGGGGTCCAAGGCCATCGTCGAGCACCTCAGCCAGCGCCTCGGTGTCGAGGTGGGCGAGACGACCGCGGACGGGCGCGTCACCCTGCTCACGGTCGAGTGTCTCTGCGCCTGCGAGCAGGCGCCGATGATGCAGGTCGACGACCGCTACGAGGGGCTGCTCACGCCGGAGAAGGTGGATCGCATCCTCGAGGGGCTCTCCTGATGGCCGAGAAGATCTTCACCCGCAACTTCGACCGGCCGGGCTCCCATACCCTCGCGGTGTACCGCGAGACCGGGGGCTACACCGCGCTCGCCAAGGCGCTCCAGATGGAGGCGACCGCGATCACCGAGGAGGTCAAGAAGTCCAACCTCCGCGGGCTCGGCGGCGCCGCGTTCCCCACCGGGGTGAAGTGGACTTTCATCCCCAAGGGCTCGACCGCCCCCAAGTACCTCGTGATCAACGCCGACGAGGGCGAGCCGGGCACCTTCAAGGATCGCTACCTGCTCGAGCGCGACCCGCACGCGCTGATCGAGGGCATGATCATCGCGTCGCGGGCGATCGACTCCCACCTGGGCTTCGTCTACATCCGGGGCGAGTACGTGCAGCCCTGGCGGATCTTCAGCGACGCGGTCAAGGAAGCGTACGAGGCGGGGCTGCTCGGCAAGAACATCCGCGGCTCGGGCTTCGACTTCGACATCGTGGTGCACCGCGGCGCCGGCGCCTACATCTGCGGAGAGGAGACCGGGCTCCTGTCCTCGCTCGAGGGCAAGAAGGGCTGGCCCAAGATCAAGCCCCCGTTCCCCGCGGTGAAGGGCGCCTTCGGGCATCCGACCATCGTGAACAACGTGGAGACGATCGCGGCGGTGCCCCACATCGTCAACCGCGGCGCGGAGTGGTTCGCCGGCCTCGGCACCAAGACCCAGGGCGGCACGCGGCTCTACTCGGTATCCGGGCACGTGGTGAAGCCGGGGGTGGTGGAGGCCTCCGTCTCGGTGACGCTGCGGTCGCTGATCTACGACCACTGCGGCGGCATCCGCGCCGGGCATCGGCTCAAGGCGGTGGTGCCGGGAGGCTCATCGGCGCCGATCCTCACCGCCGACGAGATCGACGTCACCATGGACGCGGACGGGCTGAAGGCGGCCGGCACCATGATCGGCTCCGCGGGCGTCATCGTCATGGACGAGACCGTGTCGATCCCGGAGGCCCTGATGGTGGTGGCACGCTTCTACGCTCACGAGTCGTGCGGGCAGTGCACGCCCTGCCGCGAGTCGACCGGGTGGATCTACAAGATCGCGCACCGGATCGTGGAGGGGAAGGGGCGCAAGGAGGATCTCGACACGATCCTCGACGTGTCCAAGCGCGGGGCCGGCACCACGATCTGCGCCTTCTACGACGGAGCGGTCGGCCCCTACGTCAGCTACATCGAGAAGTTCCGCGACGAGTTCGAGGCCCTGATCCCTCGTGACGCCTGAGCCCATGCCCGAGGCCAATGCCTAAGCTCACGATCGACGGCAAGGAGATCGAGGTCGCCCCGGGTACCAACCTCATCGAGGCGGCCCGCCAGGCCGGCTCCGAGGTGCCCCACTACTGCTATCACCCCGGCCTGAGCATCGCGGGTCAGTGCCGGCTCTGCATGGTCGACATCGAGAAGAACCCGCGCCCGCAGATCGGCTGCAATACCCAGGCCGCCGACGGCATGGTCGTCCACACCAAGACCGAGCGGGTGCTCGAGACCCGCAAGTCGATCATGGAGTTCCACCTCGTCAATCATCCGCTGGACTGCCCGGTGTGCGATCAGGCGGGTGAGTGCTGGCTGCAGATCTACTACATGCGGCACGGCCTCTACGACCCGCGCATGGTCGACGAGAAGGTGCACAAGCCGAAGGCGGTGCCGCTCGGCCCCCACGTCATCCTGGACGCGGAGCGCTGCATCCTCTGCTCGCGCTGCGTGCGCTTCTGCGACGAGGTGACCGGCACCGGCGAGCTCGGCATCTTCAACCGCGGCGACCACTCCGAGATCGGCCTTTTCCCGGGCAAGACGCTCGAGAACAGGTACTCGGGCAACGTCATCGACATCTGCCCGGTGGGCGCGCTCACCGATCGCGACTTCCGCTTCCAGGTGCGGGTCTGGTACCTCGACACCGCGCGCTCGATCTGCAACGGCTGCGCGCGGGGCTGCAACGTCGAGGTGCACACGAGCCGGCGGCGCCTGCACCACAACCAGGGTCGGCGCATCGCGCGCATCAAGCCGCGCCACAACGCCGACGTCAACCAGTGGTGGATCTGCGACGAGGGCCGCTACGGCTTTCGCTGGATCGACGACGACACCCGGCTGGTGGCCCCGATGCGACGGGACAGCGGGCGCGACGTGTCCGTGGAGTGGGAGGCGGCCCTCGCGACGCTGGCCGATGCGCTGAAGCGCTACCGGCCCGAGGAGATCGGCATCCTCGCGTCGCCGCGGATGTCCAACGAGGACCTGTTCGTCCTGCAGCGGCTGGCCGGGCAGCTCGGGATCCGGGCTCTGGACCACCGGGTGGCGCCGCGGACGCCAGGTGACGAGGACGATTTCCTGATCCGTGCCGACAGGAACCCGAACCGGCGCGGGGCCGAGCTGATCGGTCTCGGTCAAGCCGAGACGTCGGCGATCCTGGAGGGCGCGCGCCAGCGGCGGATCAAGCTGCTGTGGATCTTCCAGCACGACCTGCTCGAGTCCGGGCTGCCCCCGGCCGACGTGACCGCCGCGCTCGCCGCCGCCGAGATGGTGGTGTTCCAGGGCACGAACGCCAACGCGACGAGCGCGGGCGCGCATCTCGTGCTGCCGAGCGCGGCCTACGTCGAGCGCGAGGGGACGTTCACGAACTTCCAGGGGCGCGTCCAGCGATTCCGCACGGCGGTGGAGCCGCTCGGCGAGGCGATGGCGGACTGGCAGAGCCTGGGCCGCCTCGGCCGCGCGCTGGGCGGTACCGATCCCGCCTTCGCGGCCACCCGCGCCGAGCAGGTGTTCGCGGGCCTGTCCGGCCAGGTGCCGGCGTTCTCGGGCCTGACCTATCGCGGCCTCGGGGACGCGGGCCTCATGGTGAGGGCATGAGCGGGCTCGCGCTCGACCTGCTGCTGCAGGCGATCCCGGTCGGCTTCGTCATGTTCGTGGTGCTGAACTTCGGCGGGCTCCTGACCTGGGTGGAGCGCAAGCAGTCCGCCATCATGCAGGACCGGATCGGGGCGAACCGGGCCTCGATCTCAGTCCTGGGGCTTCGGATCCGCGTCCTCGGCCTGCTCCACCCGCTGGCCGACGCGGTCAAGATGCTGACGAAGGAGGATTTCACCCCGGCGCGCGCGGACCGGCTGATGTTCAAGCTGGCCCCGTTCGTCTCGGTCTTCTTCGGCCTCGCCGCCTTCGCGTCGATCCCGTTCGGCGACACCCTGCGGATCATGGGGCGCGAGATCCAGCTGCAGGCGGTGACGCTGAACGTGGGCATCCTCTACGTGCTCGCCATGATCTCGCTCGGCGTCTACGGGCTCATGATGGCGGGCTGGGCCTCGGCCAACAACTACGCGCTCCTCGGCGGCCAGCGGGCGGCCGCCCTCATGATCTCGGCCGAGGTCGCGATCGGCGCCTCCATCATGGGGGTGGTCATGGTCTACGGCTCGCTGAACATGCAGGACATCGCGCGCGGGCAGGGCCAGCCGCTGCTGCCCCAGTTCTTCGGCAGCTGGATCCCCGCGTGGGGCGTGCTCACCCAGCCCGCCGCCTTCATCCTGTTCCTGACCGCGGGCATCGCCTCCACCAAGCGCATCCCCTTCGACACGCCGGAGGGCGAGTCGGAGATCATCGGCTACTTCGTCGAGTACAGCGGCATGAAGTTCGGCATGTTCGCGATGGCCGACTTCCTGGAGACGGTGGTGATCGCGGGCATGACCACCGCGCTCTTCCTGGGCGGCTGGCAGGTGCCGTATCTGCAGGCCTCCGGGTTCGTCTTCCCGTGGGGCGCGACGGTGGATCTGCCGCACCTGGCGGTGGTGGGGCTCCAGGTGATCTCGTTTCTCACCAAGGTCGTGATCATGATCTGGTTCCTCATGCTGATCCGCTGGACGCTCCCGCGCTTCCGCTACGACCAGGCGATGCGCCTCGGGTGGCTGGCGCTCTTTCCGCTGTCGGTGCTGAACATCCTGATCACCGCCCTCGTGCTGCTCGCGGTGGGGAAGGCCTGATCGGTGGCGGCCTACCAGACCGAGAACACCCCCGCCGATCCGCGCCACTCGAGCCGGCTCGGCCTCCGGCAGCGCTTCTACGTGGTCGAGGTGCTGGTGGGGCTCGCGCTGACCGCCAAGCACTTCTTCGGCAACATGTGGGGCCACACCATGCGGGTGGTCTTCCGCTCGAAGAGCGCGCGGGGCGCGGTGACCATCCAGTACCCGGACGAGCGGCGGCCGTACTCGCCGCGCCTGCGCAGCCTGCACCGGCTGGTCCGGCGGGAAGACGGCTCGCCCCGCTGCGTGGCCTGCATGATGTGCGAGACGGTGTGCCCGGCGCACTGCATCTACATCGTGGCCACCGAGCATCCGAACCCCGAGATCGAGAAGGTGCCGGAGCGGTTCGACATCGATCTCGGCAAGTGCGTGTTCTGCGGATTCTGCGTCGAGGCCTGCCCCGAGGACGCCATCCGGATGGACACCGGCATCCTGGAGTTCTCGGCCTACGACCGCCGGAGCATGATCTACACGAAGGAGACGCTGCTGGCCCTCGAGCCCGCCGGCCCCAACGGGGTGCCCACGTCCCCGGTGCCGATGCCGCCGCTCCGGAGACCGTCGTGAGCCTGGTCACCTTCTTCGTGCTCGCCGCGATCGCGGTCGGGTCCGCGGCCGGCCTGCTGCTGCGCCGCAACCCGATCCACGGGGCGCTCTTCCTCGCCATCAACCTGGCGACGATCGCCGCCCTCTTCCTGACCCTGCGCGCGGAGTTCCTGGCCGCGGTGCAGATCATCGTGTACGCGGGCGCCATCGCCGTCCTCTTCGTGTTCGCGATCATGGTGCTGATCCCGGGCAAGGAGGAGACCGGGCCCGATCCCCTGCGCGGCCAGCGCCTGCTGTCGGTGCCGGTGGTGGCGGTGCTCCTGATCCTCCTCGCGCTGGTGCTCGGCTCGGGGGCGCTCCAGGGCGCGGTCAAGCCCGCGGTGCCGGGCGGGACGGAGGCGGTGGGACGGGTGATCTTCACCGACTACCTGTTCCCGTTCGAGGTGACGTCGGTGCTCCTCCTGGCCGCCATCGTGGGAGTCATGGCGCTGACCAAGCGGCGGGCGTAGCATGGTGCCCGAGTCGTACTACGTCGCGCTCTCGGCCGTGCTGTTCAGCATGGGCGTGCTGGGCGTCCTGATCCGGCGTGACCCGCTCGTGATCTTCATGTCCATCGAGCTCATGCTCAACGCGGCCAACCTGGCGCTGGTCGCGCTCGGGCAGCGGCACGGGACGGCCGAGGGGCAGGCGCTCGTCTTCTTCGTGATGTGCGTGGCCGCCGCGGAGGTCGCGGTGGGGCTGGCGATCATCGTGGCGATCTTCCGCCTGCGCCGCCGCCTCTCGGTGGACGAGCTCAGCACATTGCGCGGCTAGAACGGCCTCCAGGAGGAACCGATGGCGCAGACCAAGACCGCAACGCCGCCGACCCGGCTCGATGCCGAGCTGGCCCGGCGGCTCCTCACCCAGATGGCCCTGATCCGGCGCTTCGAGGAGAAGGCGGCCGAGATGTACGCGCTCGGCAAGATCGGGGGCTTCCTCCATCTCTACATCGGCCAGGAGGCGGTGGCGGTCGGGGCCACCTCGACCCTCCGGCCCGATGACTATGCGGTCTCGTCCTATCGCGAGCACGGCCACTGCCTGGCCAAGGGCTCAGATCCGCGCCGCGTGATGGCCGAGCTGTTCGGCCGAGTCGACGGCTTGAGCAAGGGCAAGGGCGGGTCGATGCACCTGTTCGACCGGAGCGTCAACTTCCTGGGCGGCCACGGCATCGTGGGCGCGCACCTGCCGCTGGCCACCGGGGCGGGCTTCGCGATCAAGTACCAGGGGGGCGACCAGGCCGTGCTGTGCTACTTCGGCGACGGCGCGGTGCCGGAAGGCGAGTTCCACGAGTCCATGAACCTGGCCGCCCTCTGGCGGCTGCCCGTCGTCTTCATCTGCGAGAACAACCGCTACGCGATGGGCACCGCGATCCACCGCGCGCTGGCCCAGACCGAGATCTGGCGCTTCGCCGAGACGTACGGCATCCCGGGCGAGGCGGTCGACGGCATGGACGTCCTCGCGGTGCGCGACGTGGTCGGGCGCGCGGTCGAGCGGGCGCGCCGCGACAAGACCCCGACGCTGGTGGAAGCGCGCACCTACCGCTTTCGCGGCCACTCGATGCGGGATCCGGCCGGGTCGGTCTACCGCACCAAGGAAGAGGTCGAGCGCGAGAAGCTGCGCGACCCGATCGCGCTCTTCGGCGATCGCGCCCTGAAGGAAGGCGTGCTCACCGAGGCCGACATCCGGAACGTCGAGAAGGCGGTGAACGACGCGGCCGACGAGGCGGTCGCCTTCGCGGAGGCCTCGCCGGAGCCGCCCCCGGAAGAGCTGTTCACGGACGTCTACAAGGACTGACGCCATGGCGGTCATGACCTACCGCGAGGCCCTGAACCTGGCCCTCCGCGAGGAGATGCGACGCGACCCCCGCGTCTTCGTCATGGGGGAGGAGGTCGGGCTCTACGACGGCGCCTACAAGGTGACCCAGGGGCTGCTGAAGGAGTTCGGCGACAAGCGCATCATCGACACCCCGATCTGCGAATCCGGATTCACCGGGGTCGGCGTGGGTGCGGCGATGCTCGGGCTCCGGCCGGTGATCGAGATGATGACGTTCAACTTCTCGATCCTCGCGCTCGACCAGATCGTCAACTCGGCGGCCAAGATGTGCTACATGTCGGGCGGCCAGTACAATATTCCACTCGTTGTTCGCGGGCCGGGAGGGCCGGCCGCTCAGCTCGCGGCCCAGCACTCGCAGTCGATGGAGACGTACTTCTATCACGTGCCGGGGCTGAAGGTGGTGCGCCCTTCCACTCCCGCCGACGCCAAGGGACTGCTCAAGTCGGCGATCCGCGACGACAACCCGGTGATCTTCATCGAAGCGGAGACGCTGTACGCGGTCAAGGGGGAGGTGCCCGACGATCCGGAGTTCATGATCCCTCTCGGGCAAGCGGTGGTGCGGCGCGAAGGCACCGACGTCACGGTCATCGCCTACATGGGCATGATGTACCGGGCTCTCGAGGTGGCGGAGGAGCTCGCCAAGGAGGGGATCTCGGTCGAGATCGTCGATCCGCGGACGCTCCGGCCGATGGACACCGAGACCATCATCGGCTCCGTCCGGAAGACGCATCGGGCCGTGGTGCTCGAGGCGGGAGCGGGCTTCGCGGGCATGGGCTCCGAGATCGCGGCGGAGATCCAGGAAGAGGCGTTCGACGACCTGGACGCGCCGGTCGCCCGCGTGACCGGCGAGAACGCGCCGATGCCCTACGCCAAGAACCTGGAGCTGCTCAAGACGCCGTCGAAGGCCAAGATCGCGGCGGCCATCCGCCGGGTGTGCAACGCATGATCACCAAGGTGTTCATGCCCAAGCTCTCGGATGCCATGGAGACGGGCAAGGTCATCAAGTGGCTGAGAAAAGAGGGCGACCCGATCAAGGGCGGTGACGTCATCGCCGAGATCGAGACCGACAAGGCCAACGTGGAGATCGAAGCCTTCGGTGGCGGCGTTCTCCGCAAGATCGTGGTGGGCGAGGGTGGGCAGGTGCCGGTGGGCGACCTGATCGGCGTGATCGCGGACCCGACCGAGGACATCTCGAGCGTGGTCGCCGCGCCCGCGAAGGCTCCGCCCCCCGCCAAGCCCGCCGCGTCACCCGCGGCTGCTCCGGCCGCCGCCGGTCGTCTTCCCGCCATGGAGAGCTACCAGTCGGTGCCGGCGACGATGCAGGTGGTGCCGATGGCGCAGGCGGTGGCGGCGGCCGTGCAGCCCGTCGACGGGCGCGTCAAGGCCTCGCCACTGGCCCGCAAGATCGCGGGACAAACCGGTGTGGATCTCCGGCTGATCCAGGGCACGGGGCCGGGCGGGCGGATCATCCGGCGCGACGTCGAAGCCGCCCAGGCGGCGCCGCGACCGGCGGCCGGCCCGCAGCCGGCGGCCGCTCCGGGGCGCCCGCAGCCGGCGCGGCCCGCGTTCGTCATCCCGCCGCGGCCGGAGGCCGAGTTCGAGGACGTGCCCATGTCGCCGATGCGCGCGGCCATCGCCAAGCGCATGCCGATGTCGAAGGCGCCGGTTCCCCACTTCTACGTCACCTCCGAGGTGGACATGGACGCGGCGTGGGCGCTGCGCGAGCAGCTCAACTCGCTGGACGGCCAGCCCAAGATCTCGGTGACCGACATGGTCATCAAGGCGACCGCGCAGGCCCTGCTCAGAAACCCGGGCATCAATGCCCAGCTCAACGGCCAGGCCATCCGCGTGTACCATCGGGCTCACATCGGCATCGCGGTGGCGCTCGATCAGGGCCTGATCACGCCGGTCCTGCGCGACTGCGACGTCAAGTCGCTCGCGCGCATCGCGGTCGAGTCGCGCGATCTGGCCGACCGAGCGCGTGGAGGCAAGCTGCGAGCGCCAGAGATGTCCGGCGCCACCTTCTCGATCTCCAACCTCGGCATGTACGACGTCGAGGAGTTCTCCGCCATCATCAATCCCCCCGAGGGAGCCATCCTCGCGGTCGGCTCCGTGCTGCAGAAGCCGGTGGTGACGGATGGCGAGATCCGGGTAGGTCGCCGCATGAAGATGACGATCTCCTGCGACCACCGGGTGATGGATGGTGCGATGGGCGCCCGGTTCCTGCAGGACGTCAAGCGTCTCCTGGAAGAGCCCCTGCGGCTCCTGGTCTAGGCCGATGGCCGCCCAAGCGTTCGACGTCGTCGTGGTGGGCACCGGCCCCGGCGGCTATGTCTGCGCCATCCGGTGCGCCCAGCTCGGCCTCTCGGTGGCCGCCATCGAGGACGATCGGCCGGGCGGGGTCTGCCTCAACTGGGGCTGCATCCCGACCAAGTCGCTGCTCCGGAACGCCGAGGTCGTGCACCTCTTCGAGCGGGCCGCGGAGTTCGGCATCACCGTCTCCGACTGGAAGGCCGACTACGCGCAGGCGGTCCAGCGCTCGCGTCGCGTGGCCGACCGCATGGCCAAGGGCGTCGAGTTCCTCTTCCGCAAGAACAAGATCACGCTCTTTCGCGGCCGCGGCGTGCTCAAGGGCGCGAAGGTCGTCGAGGTGGCGGGGCCGGACGGGCCCCAGACGCTCGAGGCCCGTCGCGCGGTCGTCCTCGCCACCGGGTCCGAGCCCAGGTCGCTGCCCGGCGTCACCATCGACGAGAAGCGGATCCTCTCCTCCACCGGCGCCGTGACCAACGAGGGCCGGCCTGGCTCGCTCGTGATCATCGGGGCGGGGGCGGTGGGCATCGAGTTCGCCGACGTGTACGCGGCCTACGGGACGGCGGTCACGGTGCTGGAGGCCCTCCCGCGCGTGCTCCCGGTCGAGGACGAAGAGGTGTCGGCCCAGATCACCCGCCTCTTCTCCCGCCGCGGCATCACGATCCGCACCGGCGTGAAGGTGAAGGCGGTGACGACCGGCGCCTCCGGGATCGCGGTGGATGTCGAGGCCGAGGGGAAGACCGAGACCGTCCAGACCGATCAGGTGCTGATGGCGGTGGGCCGGGCCGCGCGGACCCGGGGGCTCGGCCTCGAGTCGCTGTCGGTCGCCACCGAGCGTGGCTTCGTGACGGTGTCGCCGACCATGGAGACCTCGGTGAAGGGCCTCTACGCCATCGGCGACATGGCGGGTCACCAGATGCTGGCGCACAAGGCGATGGCGGAGGGCGTGGTGGCCGCGGAGGCGATCGCGGGCCAGAGCCCGCGACCGGTCGACTACGGCAACGTGCCCTCGTGCACCTATTGCCGGCCCCAGGTGGCGTCGATCGGCGTGTCCGAGGCGGCGGCCCGGACCGGCGGCCGCGAGATCGCGGTCGGGAAGTTTCCATTCACGGCCAGCGGGAAGGCCGTCGCGCTGGGCGACACCGACGGCTTCGTCAAGGTGGTGGCGGACAAGTCCACCGGCGAGCTGCTCGGCGTGCACATCGTGGGTCCCGAGGCCACCGAGCTCATCCACGAGTTCGCGGTGGGGCGGACGCTCGAGGCGACGCTGGAGGAGATCGTCCACACCATCCACGCCCACCCGACGCTCTCCGAGGCGGCGCTCGAGGCGACCCTCGCCGCCCTCGGCCATCCCATCCACATCTAATTGGCATGGATTTTCGTCTCACCCCGGAGCAGGAAGCGCTACGGGTCCGCGCCCGCGAGCTGGCCGACACCGTGTTCCGCGAGCGGGCCGCCCGCTGGGACGCCGACGAGGAGTACCCCTGGGACAACGTCAAGGACCTGGTGCGCGCCGGCTTCATGGGGCTCACCGTGCCGAAGCCGTACGGAGGGCCGGGCGCCTCCATCCTCGAGGTCCTGCTCGTCGTGGAGGAGATCGCGCGCGTCTGCGGCGTCACCGCGCGGATCGTGGTCGAGGGGAGCCTCGGCGTGGTGGGTGCGCTCACCGCCTACGGCAGCGAGACGCAGAAGCGCCGCTACTTTCCCTGGGTGCTCGAAGGCGAGAAGCCGGCCATCGCGATCACCGAGCCCGAGGCGGGATCGGCGGCGACCGATCTGGTCACCCGCGCCGACGAGGCGCCCGAGGGCTACGCGCTCACCGGGGAGAAGCGCTGGATCACCGGGGCGGGCACCTCGCGGCTCTACCTCGTGTACTGCCGGATGAGCGCGGCGCCGGGGGCCGCGGGGATCGGGGGGATCTTCGTCGAGCGGGACACGGCGGGATTCCGCATCGGCGAGCGCGACCGGACCATGGGGCTGCGCGGCATTCCCGAAGGCCGTCTGCACTTCGACGGCTGCCGCGTTCCCAAGGATCACGTGCTGGTGGGGCCGCCGGACGGGTTCAAGAAGCTGATGCAGGCCTACAACGGCCAGCGGCTGGGGGCGGCGACGGTTGCCCTGGGCCTCGCCCAGGGCGCCTACGAGCTGGCACTCGCCTACGCGACCCGGCGCCGGCAGTTCGGCCGGGCCATCGGTGACTTCCAGGGCATCCGCTGGAAGCTGGCCGACATGGCCATCCGGCTGGACGCGGCGCGGTTGCTGATCCACCGAGCCGCCGCCAACGCCGGCCCCGGCTTCCCCGATGCGCTGGAGGCCGCCAAGGCCAAGACGTTGGCGGCCGAGACGGCGCAGGACGTGACCGGCCAGGCCCTGCAGATCCACGGCGCCGCCGGCTACGGGCGCGCGTTGCCGATCGAGCGCATGGTGCGCG
>Ga0335085_10000709_pt1 | contig 87157 bp, 93 predicted proteins | sample Lox_Sample_45_FD_206712 | JGI IMG/M metagenome (GOLD analysis project Ga0335085, IMG submission 206712) | Soil microbial communities from Loxahatchee National Wildlife Refuge, Florida, United States - Lox_Sample_4.5 | ecosystem: Environmental > Terrestrial > Soil > Wetlands | place: USA... | reverse complement strand
GTTGAGGGCACCGCTCTGTATCAGCAGTACAAGATGGGACTATATTCGCCGTACTCTTTGGACCAACTCAAAGAGATACTTTGCAAATTCAAGTCCAGCGTTCCTCAGTGGGTCAGAATCATGAGAATACAACGCGAAATTCCTCGAAATGAAATCGCCGATGGCGAGAAGGCGGGCAACCTTCGTCAGATAATTTTGGAAGAAATGAAGAAAAGAGGGTTGCGCTGTAATTGCATCCGCTGTCGGGAGGTCGGGCACAACTCCTCGAAATACACCGGAGATCTCGAACTCAAAAGAATAGATTACCCTGCCTCCGGTGGCTCGGAGGTTTTCTTGTCATTCGAAGATGCCGGCAGCATTATCTTTGGATTTCTGCGATTGCGCATTCCCTCGGGCGAGGAATTTAGGCCGGAAATTCGGAACGAAAGAGCCGCCCTGGTTCGAGAGTTGCACGTATACGGTCCTGTCGTTCCGGTGGGAAAGTCCTCTCATGATGACAGCCGGTCACAGCATCACGGCCTGGGAACCCGGTTACTCTCGGAAGCGGAGAGGATATCCAGAGAGTTCTCCCGATCTAAATTGGTCGTAATTTCAGCCGTTGGTACTCGCGAGTATTATAGGAAGAGAGGGTTTTCAGACGATGGAGTATACGTCTCCAAGAGACTATCATGAGATTGCGACTTTTCTCTCGGGCTCCATACTACCTTCTCGCTCCTGAGCAATGTTTGCCACTTTCTCAACAAACTCCTCAATGTCGGATTGCAAGACTGGCGACTGACCCCCGAAAAACCTGATCTTACACTTCATCGAAATCGTGACTACTAACGGGGAAGATCCTGCTTCTTCATTCCGACTTTGGAACTTTGCCCGAAATGACGTGATTTCGCCGGAGGGAACTAGTTCGCGATAGGTCTTCGAGTTGACCGGATCTGTCCCGGTGAGGGTCGCGTCGCTGAAAAAGGGATTTCCAAGCGCAGAGAGAGAAACCGATGTGATTTCAATCGCCTCGGTCATCAGGCTCTTCATCGCATCCTTGGTGAGGCTGAGCTCATGTATCGATTCCTTTCCGAACTCATCCGAAAGTGAACTGAATAGAGCGCTCCTCTGTTTTGAGGAAAATGAGTAGAGCTCCAGGACCGGATCGCGTGATCTTGAGTGAAACTCGCAGACTTCAGGTTCCGTCACCTCTTCCTCGACTCGTTCAATTCTTCCTGAGTGCAGTCGAAGTCTTGTTCTCAGCGCTCGCCTGAAGGACATTGTCAGACACTGAAACTCCTCTTTTGACTTTGATTTTGCGATAATACCCCATTTTTCATCGCCATTTTGGAACAGATTCTTTTGAATCCAGGAGCTAAATTCTGATTCTTTAACTCCCCTAAATCTCAGGACTTCGACTGTTGCTCCGAGTTCTCTTACTCCGTATGGGAATGGAATTCCCTGAAGCTGAATTGGAGGACTTTCGGTCTTTGCCATTTTTTCACTAATCCGTCGTTTGCCGGATTTGCGCAAAAAAGAGATTTGGAAAGAACCAGAAATCTATTGCCCTGCTATTTCAGATTCCAGTTCTTTGACGAGATCAGAGTTTCCAATGTAGAATGGACTTGTTTGCTTTAGACTCGTCGGTGCGATATCAAGAATGGAGTTTTTCCCGTCGCTCGCTCTTCCGCCCGCTAGTTCGTTAAGGTAGCTTACTGGAGCAGTCTCATAGCATAATCTGAGCTTGCCCGCTGGCTTTCCTTTGTGCATCGGATATCCGAAGATGCCGCCTCGGCGAAGGATTTGATTGTAATCTCCGATGAATGTTCCTCCGTAACGGAGCCTCACTCCCCGCGATTCAATTTTTCCTACGAAATTGTCAACAGCAGGTATCCATTCGGATCTCGATCCCGCAAACCCGAAAATCTCAGGATTTTGCGGAAGTTTTATCGCCTCGTAAGCAAGAGCAAACTTGCCGGAATCTTCGCCTTCTCGAATTTCCACATATTGATCTACTTTACCCGAAGACGAAAGAGTAATTGTAAGCATAGGGCCGTAAGTAACGAAAGCCGATGCGACGATGTCGCGACCTATCTTTGGTAGTCCGCCACGCCACATCCCGAAGATACTTCCCAGTGTATTGTTGGTTGTGATGTTAGAGGAGCCATCTATTGGATCCATCCCCACCGCAATTGAATCGGTTGACTGAGTATAACCTCCGAGGGGTGCGTCCAGTTCTTCGGAAGCGACCCAGCCGACTCGGCCCGTATTAAGCAAAGCTTTCGAAAACGAATCGTTGGCAAAAATATCGAGTTGGGTCTGGCGCTCGCCAAAAGGATTCAGGCCTTCTGTCTTCCCTAAGAGAAATGGCATTTGTCTTGAGATGACCTGTGAAGTGCGAGCGATTGCGTCGTACACCATCGACACATCCCTTTCCAAGTCTCCGAGCCCCTGCTCGAGAAAAGTGCGCGATTCATGGCCTTTTGTAGACATTCCCGCTTTCACTCCTCTTGCTTGTTTTTTGCTTTTTCCCGAGAGTTCAAGATGATAACTGAAACTGGATCACACGGTTATATATTCCGGAGGAGAAAATACTGGTTCGATATGCCTCGCGCACGATATCCAACCATGGACGCATTTCTCCACGGCGGTAAGAGCATGCTACTCGCTTACGATCAAGGATTTGAGCACGGTCCTTCGAAAGATTTCAACGACAAAAACGTCGATCCGGCTTACATTATGGAAATTGCATCAAAGGGCGGCTTCAACGGCATTGTTTTCCAAAAAGGTCTAGCCGAGAAGTATTACGACGGAAGAGTCCCACTCATCGTCAAGACAAACGCCAAGGCCGGGCTGACAAAGGGAGAGCCGAACTCAATGCAAAATTGTTCCGTTGAGTACGCGGTAACGTCTCTAGGAGCAAAAGCAGTGGGATACACGATTTATCTTGGGAGCGAGCTTGAAGGCGAGATGTTTCAAGAGTTTGGCAGAATCCAGGAAAAAGCTCACGAACACGGAATCCCGGCAATAACGTGGGTATATCCAAGGGGTCAGGCAGTGACAAACGACACCTCAAAAGAAATTGTCGCTTATGCGGCAAGAGTGGGATTGGAGTTGGGGGCGGACGCCGTGAAAATCAAGTACACCGGCGATCCTCAATCGTTTTCCTGGGCCGTAAAATCCGCAGGAAAGGCGCATGTCTACATGTCTGGAGGTCCAAAGGCACCGACCGATCAAGATTTCCTGAACCAGGTCCGCGGTGTCATGCAGGCGGGAGCAACGGGCCTTGCCGTGGGTAGAAACGTCTGGCAAAACGACGATCCGATCAAGATGGCAAACTATTTGCGGCAGGTAATCTTCGAAATGAAACCTGTTGAATCTGTAATGCAAGCATAGATTTCGGATGTACGAAGAAATTCCCACCGCTTTATTCTTGAAAACAGAGACCCAGCGATGAGCGGACTTTACTCTAACGACAAACTCAATGTATACATCGCAGTCGCACTCATCGCGGGCATCATAGCAGTGTTGGCTGTCTCATTTTATTACGACATCCAGATTAATTCAAACTCCCCTTCTCGAGACAAGGTTGCGGTTGCAGTGGTGACGGTCACAGCCACAAAAATCGTCTATGTCAAAGCTTCCTCGACCACAGTTTGCAGCACGAATCAGACTTCAGCTTTGAACTCTACAGTGACCTGCTAGATCCAAAGGTTATTTTGTGATCAGGGTGATCACATCTTCATCCATAAGTCGATGGGTGACGCCGACTTTTTGGCCGCCGAACTTTACGCTCCTTCCCCAGATCTGGGCGTAACGTAGGTCTTCTTTCATTCGTCGGTGTAGTTTGTTGCAAATGTCCAGAACGTTCGAACCGTTTTTCACGATCAAAGGCTCCTTCATGTCGGCATCCTGGCCACGTGGTTTCATGTAGACTCGAATAAAATCGAGCTGCTGGTAAATCTCCTCTTTCAGTGCAGACATGTTTACGTTGGATTCCGCTGAAACTGGAATGAACTTGTAGGGAACCTTGCTCGAAATTTCATTGATAAAACCGGCATTGACCAGGTCCACCTTGTTCATTATTGTAAGAGATGGAATATACACCCTGTTTCCAAGTAGCACGTCCACAAGCTGCTCGTCCGTAATGTCCTCCCTGATCAGCACGCGCGCACTGTTCATGTCGTAGACGCGAAGTATCTCTTTCACAAGATCTTCCGAGATCTTCGTCAGTTTGGTCTGAACGCTGACCGTGATTCCTCCTGATGAGGTCTTTTCTATTGCGACATTTGGCGGACGTTCGTCAGCTCTAATTCCAATGTTCCTCAACTCGCGTCTCAGAACTGTCGCCGCTTCAGGCTGGAACACGTCGACGATGAACAAAATAAGATCTGCATTGCGCGCGACCGATAGCACCCGTTTCCCCAACCCCTTTCCAGACGCAGCGCCCTCTATGATTCCAGGAAGGTCGAGCACCTGAATTCTCGCACCGCGGTAGTCCATGAGGCCCGGGACGACAGTCAGAGTCGTGAACTGATACGCGGCGACTTTTGATTTGGCGTTGGTCAGCTGGTTTAGGAGCGTCGATTTTCCGACGCTGGGCAGACCGATTAAAACGACGGTTGCATCGCCGGTCTTTTTGACGTCATAACCTATCTGACTGCCTCCTCCGCGGGATTGCTGTTCCTCTTGCTCGCGCTTGAGTTTCGCTAGTTTTGCTTTCAAAAGGCCAACGTGGTGTTCTGTCTTTTTGTTAACCTGGGTCCTGTGGATATCATCCTCGATTTTCTTTATCTTCTCAGGAATTCCCATGGGAGCATCAGCCTCGGAATAAACGACTTCATTGAAACATAGCGCTTTCCCTCCTTATATCTAGCACGTACCGCGAGTCTGAACGGAGATGTAGATTTGTTTAGAAGCCATTCCTTTGAATCCAGCCAGCGTTGATCTGCGGAAAGTGTCGAGCGGGGCAGATGATTGAGTACGAGCGTACGATGACCAACGGCGAGAAAAAGACGATCATCCTTGGACGAAAATGTGACAGGTGCGGATATATTCAGCTCGACAGCGATGACGACATCTGGTCGATAGTGGGGCTATGAATTCAAGTCGCGTTACATTTCTTACTAAAATCCGATGATTTTGGATCCCGACCGATCATTGAGCCATGCCCTAACTCAATTCATGGTCAAGCGCTATGCACGGGCCGTGAGCATGGAGCTCGGAGATTGGCTGGAACAAAATCCGCCTCCATCGATCTGCGAACCAAAGTACGACGGATTTCGAGTTTTCATCTTCAAGAGCGGAGAAAAATTGCTCCTAACGACACGGCACGGAGTAATCTACTCCCAGGGTTCGCATCCTCAATTATTCAAGAAAATTGCTCCGCTTAGAAAAGGAACCGGCGTTCCAGAAAAGGTGGTCCTAGATGGAGAATACATTGCCCCTGACGGACTGTCTATTTTCGACGTTATTCGAATCGGCGAAGATGAAGTTACTGAAAAGCCACTAATCGAGAGAAAAAAGATCCTCGCCAGTATTCTTTCCGGAGGAAGAGAGTTTCTTTCAGTGAAATACGAATTCGCAGGTTCCTACCAAGAAATCATGAAGTACAAGTCAAAACTGATTGCAGATGGCGCGGAAGGCGTCGTAATCAAAAACCCCGGGTCGCGATACGGTCAGAAAAATTCGTGGCTGAAACTCAAAAAGTTCGACACGGTAGACTGTTTTGTTACTGGCATTGATAGGACTATTGAAATGGACAGGACTGGAATTCCTCATTCCTGGTTCATCGGTCTCTACGATGATCGAGGGCAGGTAATGGAGATGGGGAAGGTTGGAACGTACCTCAAAGAGGTGGATCCTTCCCGAATTAAGGTTGGGACAGTAATTGAAATCCGGTTCCAAGAAGTAACCGTGGACCTGAAATTCAGAGGTCCCCTGATAATCAGAGTTAGAGAAGACAAGAAAAAGGAAGATTGTACTTTTTCACAGATTCCAGCGATTTCGAGAAAGCAACCACCTCTGAAATAGAGTTCAGTCAACAAAACTTCGGTGTCAATTTGCTTCCGACAAGAGTTCTCTAGCCGAAAGTGACCGTGTTGATGAAAGGCGCTGTATCCCAAGCCGTCATGGTTGGATCAACATAGAAGCTGTGAATCACACCTTTTTTCCACACTAGCGATCCATCAGAGTACCAGAGCTTCATAACGCCCAGCCAGGCGTACGGCGCATCGTTGTAGATCTGAGTTTCGGCGGCAGCAAGCTGGTCGTGGATGTAAGTCAGGTTGTTGCTTCCGAGTAGCGCTGTTATCGCATTCTGAACTACAGGGTTTGAGTAAAGAGCAGTGTTACCCGAATAAGACTGGTTGCTGACAAACGTAATCCAGTCGTCGGCCGCTGTGAGTCTATCCACAGCCCAAGTGCCAACGTATTCAACCAGATTCCCGATCTGAGCAGAATTCTGCACCTCATATGAGTACGATCCATAGGGAGTATAAAAAACGCTTGAATCCTGAAGGTTGATCTGAACGCTCATTCCGATCGCTGAAAGATCACTCTGGACGGTCTCGGCAATGTTGGAAGCAAGTGGATAATCGCTGAGGATGTTCATCACGAGCGGGGGCAAGCTGGATAAGTTTGCCTTTACCAGATCCTGCTTTGCCAAGGTAAGATTGTACTGATACGAGTAATTTCCCGGATTGTAATAATCGCGCCACGCGGGGTACTCAGGTCCAAAGTATGGGCTGTACTTACCGAGGAAAGCTGCTTGTGCTATCTGGGAGTAATTTAGGGCGTGAACGATCGCCTGCCTGACCCAAGTGATGTTTGTTGGATACAGATGCGTATTCAGGCCGAGAGCCGAGTCAAGGGAACTCCATGGAGGAAGACTTAGGTAATCAAACTCTTGCGAGTTTTCCCCCACCAGATTCCAGTTCGTCTGGAGAATTGCGGCAATCTGGACTGAGCCAGAAGTAAGATCCGAATAGCGAGCAACGTCCTCAGGCTTGTAATAGATTATAGCCTCCTTTACGTGTCCAGGATCAAGAAGTGGTTGCATGGCAATTTGCGCATTTGACAGACCATTACCCCAGTAGTTTGGATTCTGCTTGAAGATCACGTATGCGTTCTGCGAGGCGGAGCTCACGACATATGGCCCAGTTCCTGGAATGGGATCGAGGTTGAAGTAAGAGTTGTAATCCGTCGCCGAGCCGAATGCTCCATGATCGAGAGCCCATTGAGCATCGAACACTTGACCGAAGCCAGTTTCCAAAAGGCCGAGGAACTGACCATATGGAAGAGATAGCTGAAAGACAATCGATTTGTTTGAAGCGACGTAGATTGGCCACGATTTGTTTTCCATCAGGGCAAGAATTTGTGACGATGGATGAATCACACCCGAGCCATTAATCACGGAAATGGTCGAGGCGCCAAAGTTTACGCTGGACATGTTGAAAATAGGATACCCGCCGAACCAGGCGGAGGAGTTACCCGAGAGATAATACCACACATACATCGAGAGCCATATCTGATAGGAGTTTAGCGGGTTGCCGTCAGAGAAGTTGACATTGGGCCTAAGGTTGAATGTGTAATCATAGCCGTTGGAAGAAACATTCCAGTTCTGGGCAAGACCTGGCACATAGATGATGCTCCCGTTGGAAAACTCTGTTTGCTCGTTCACAAAGATTAGAGGTTGATAGACGTCGTAGAGGAGCCAATCAGGATAGAATGTACCGCTTTCAGTGTAAAGTACGTTGAGATCGTTCGCGGGCCAGGTAAAATCATCGATCGAAAGGATCGCAGGCGCAGAAGAGTTTGAAGCTGAAGACGAAGATGAACTACTTTCGATAGAGTTCGACGCGATGGAGGAAGATGAAGAAGATGAGAATGAGGAAGCGGTGGTCACGGTCGAGAATGTAGTATTAGAGGGAGCGCTGCTAGTTGTTTGAGTACTTGAATAGGTGGTAACAAAACTCGATTTAGAAGGAGAATTGTTAACCGTTGCGAGATAAACTCCACTCGCCAAAATTATCACTACGAGGATGACAAGGATAACAATAATGCCGCGCGATATCCCGTCGTCAAACCCGTACCTCGGTACTTTCAATCTATGAGTGTCGAAACCACATTTTAGTTCATTTATGACTTTTCCGGCATTTGTGCTCGAAGTCTCCGACTTTTTTCTCTCTTAGATTATTCATGCAAGTACTCGTAAAGTTGAGTCAAAATTTGAATGAAAGAGTATAGAGGGAACGAAAAACATCAAGAATTAACTTAGATCAGTTATTGACATCTATCGGTTTTGGAAATCCGTTTCGCAGAGTTCAACTAGTATATCCGACGTGAACTTTGGATGACAGAAATTGATAGGATAGCCCATCGCACCAATTTTGGGTTTTGGATATACCATTTCTACTCCAAGATTCTTAAGATCGGAAGTCACGCCTTCTAGATCCGAATCTACTGAGAAAGCAATGTGGTGGATTGCGTTCCGCTTCTGTTTTTGGAGAAACTTTGCTACTGTGCTTTCAGAATCCAAAGGTTCCATCAACTCCAAAACACAGTTTCCGGTTTCTACTAGCGCGATCGAGAGTCCCTGTTCCTTCAACTCAATTCGCTCTGAAACGTTTAGCCCAAACTTTCGTAGAAACGTACCTGCGGAGTCCGTTAGGTCGCACACAGCGATTCCTACATGATTGAGGCCGGTAATCTTGTACACGTTTCACTCCTCTTTCTAGGACGAATGGCCGAGACTGGCGTCTCCATAATTTCCATAAATCTGTTTCAACGCGGATGTTATCTCCCCAACCGTCGCGTAGCTTTTGACTGCTTCTATAAGGTCGGGCATGACGTTGATTCTATCGTCTTTCAAAGCGGCTTTCAGATTCTGGAGAGCTCTTTCGACTCTGACCGAGTTTCGCTTTTTCTTTAGAGCTTTCACCCTCCGTTTTTGCAACAAAGCTGCCTTCTTGTTAGGTCGAGCCATTTTGGTCTTCTCCTTCCCAGCTCCCACATGCGTGTTGATTCCGATGACGACGCGCTTTCCGGAAATGAGATCTTCTTCCTGTCTCTCGGCACGAGCGATCACTTCGCGCTGCGGGTAACCATTGACAACCGCGTTTGACATGCCGCCCCAAATTCTATCAATTTCGTTCATCTTTTCAAGTATGGCGTTTTCTAGCTGATCGGTCAACCATTCTATGAAATATGATCCACCGGCAGGGTCAACGGTTTTCGTGACCCCTGTTTCTTGGGCAATGATCTGCTGGGTTCGAAGACCAAGCCTCTCTGATTCCTCCGTGGGGATCGAAGTCGCTTCATCGTAAGGCAGGACGCGAATACCATCAGCGCCACCGAGTACGCCTGCAAAGCACTGAAAAGTGCTCCGGACAACGTTGTTGATCTGTTCTTTTGGCGCCATTTCAGCTGTAGAACCGCAAGAGAAAAAGCGGAGTCTCGCGGAGTCTTCTTTTCTGCTTCCAAATCTCTCCGCGGCTATTTTGGACCAGATTCGCCTTGCCGCCCTAAATTTCGCGACTTCTTCGAAGATTTCTTCGCCGCAGGCAAACTGGAAAATCAAGTGCGGGGCAAACATGTCGAAATCGATTCCTCTTTTCACTAGACTCTCACTGTATGCGATGGCGTTGGAAAGGCAGAAGGCTACCTCTTGAATCGAGTTTCCTCCCGTCCCGTTCGAATAAGAGCCCGTAACGGAAATTGGATTGAACTCGGGAGTATTTTTTACGGAATATTCAATGACATCACAGACAAGTTTGAGCGACGGCTGAAGTGGCAAGACTGACTCCCCTCTCGAAATGATTTCACTTAGAATATCGCTCTGCAGAGTGCCTCGAAGCTTCGAGATATCGATTCCCCTCTTTTCAGCAAGCGCAAGATACATTGCGAAGATGATCGGGGCAGTCGCGTTTACTGTAAAGTACGTGTCTATTTTGTCGATGTGCACTCCGTAAAAAAGCAGTTCAATATCTTCAAGGCTGCTTATTGGGACGCCAACCGCTCCTACATCATTTCCTGCTCTTTCATCATCGGAGTCGTAACCAAGCTGTGTCGGCAAGTCAAAGTAAACACACAGACTGGTCTGCTCCTGTGATAGAAGATATTTGAAGTGCCTATTGGATTGCACGGGGTCCCCCATTCCAGAGGACAGACGAGGTGTCCAAAGTCTGGCTCGGTACATCGATTCGTAGGGACCTCTTGTGAAGGGAGGCCTGCCAGGTTTTCCTAGTCTCTTCTCCTCATTCCAATTTTTTAGGTCGTTTCTCGAATAAAGTGCTTTAACCGGAATCCCCGAGGCCGTCTCGAAGCGTGGTTTGTCAGCTATTCCCACATTGTTCGTCTCTCCCTTCATTTCGAGCTTCTGGGACCTTAATTTACTCTTGTCGGCAGTATAATTCTTGCCCTTTATCCGAAGTATGGAGTGGTTTCATAACTGATCATTTGGACGGACGTTAAGGGAGATATGTCAAGTCTAAATTCTATTTCAGTAACTGTGTTAGGAAGGTCTCGAATACATCGGATCTCTTTTCTAAGGCACTTGTTTCCGAACCGGAGAGTGTAAAGAAAAAAGATCGAAGCGTCCACAAAATACGAAGTTCAGGAATTTATCTTGATTTTCGCCGACGAAACCGAATCTGATTTCATCAGGTCTATGGAATTGTTTTCCACAAAGGTCCTGGCGAGATTCAAAAGTTCTTGAATTATCGTAAGATCTAGCGCGCATCCACGAGGTCGTCTCTCAAGAATTTTTCTTTGGCTGCTGCAACACAGGAGTCAAAGTCCCTGTAATCACCGTTGATTCCGAAGCTACTGCAGATACTAGCAATTACCTTCCTCTGCAGTTCTTGCGAGTTGTGCTTGAACATCTTGTCCATGCTGGACCAGTATTTCTTTGGATCTTTTACTGCGATTCTCGGGTCGATAAAGAACGCAACCGAACCCGCCGCCTGGACTCCCAATGCACTCTCCCGACCCAGAGTAATCCCGCGGGTCAGCATCTGGCTGAACGACAATCTTTCGACGTATGCGCTGCCCTGCATCGAACTCACTCTACTGTCCTTTCTCGGTAGCTGCCGTCGGAACCGCTGGCTCTGCTTGGAGTTTTTGGGATTTTGTCTGTTTAGGGGCTTTCCTTCCGAAGGTCTTGAAGGCTCTCCATAAAATGAATGCAGAAAGGAACGCCATAGAAATCGAGTGTACAATCAGTCCATCGAGTTCGTACTGCTGGAGCATTGGAAGAAAGCCGAGATTAATCAGAATTGCAGGAACTTCTGCCATAACGACGACCAGAACGAAAACGTACAGCTCAAATTGAAAGGAGCTGATCGTGCGGCTGCGCATCGACAATGCTGCAATAAGTCCGAAGGCGACGAAGATCAAAACAAGACTGACATACCCGCCTATGTTCGTAATCGATTGGGCAGTGGGACCGCTGGGGTCAAAGCCGAGGACTGCACTAACGGGAAATGACAATCTCTCTTACCCCGCTCTCCGAATGTAATACGCGCTGAATGCAACAAGAATCGCCCAGCTCAAGGGTTGCACGATCGCGTTTCCAAGGAAACCAGCCCAAGCGGAGTCAAATGCTGCGTTGTAAAAGCCGAGAAAATGATTGAGTCCGTGGACCACGAGGAAAAGTGCAAGAAGCGTTGTTAGAATACGAAGCGGACCGATGGCATTCCTTACCCGCAATGCAAGGAAAATTGTTGCTACCGCCGGAATAATAATTACAAGTGAATCGAACAGATTTAGAATTGAAGCAGCCGACATGAGCAAAGAGAAATTAGACTGGAAAAACCAGAAAGGAAAATAATACTAAAGCCATTATCGTTTTCACATCCGTACTCGGGGCTCACCTATGGTTCAAACGAACCTTTCAAATGAAATCTCTCTATGAAACGAGCACCTAGTTTTCCGGCTGATTTTCTTGAAATCTGGCGATAACGATACTATAAAGTGCTAAATATAATATATATTCTTAAAAGCGAGCAGATGAAGGGTCTAGCCCCCGCAATCTCGAATGAGGCTAGAATGAGAAATGACCACGACCCAGATCAACAAACAGATTATTACCGCCGGAAGTATTGGCAGAAAGAAAAAATCAAAGTTAGGCATAGTCAGCACTATTTGTCTCGCAAAGAAACATGACGCCAGATCTAATGATGAAGTAGTCATCCCCATTCACGGGAGTTTCAAGAATCGCCCTGAAAGGATTGTTGAGATTCTCAAAGTAATCGACATGGAACTTGAAAACGGGTATGCTCCCCTACTAATTCATTGCAAAAACGGCCAAGATCGCTCACCGTCGATAGCTGCTCTCTATCTTTTCTACAAGGGCAAGTTTGACGATTTTGATGCCGCGCTTGATTACGTAAAGGGAAAGAACTCGGCAATCAAGCCGAAGCAGAGTTTTGTCGACTTTATTCAGGATCAGGTTCTTCACTTGCTTGATTCTGATCACGAAGGGAAGGAGATGCACAGCAAGACGGCTAAAGAGTCTCACGCAAAGGCTGCCTCTCAGGAGAAGACCGCCTAGATCAATTCACGAAAGTTTCTGATCTTTGCCTCTAACAAGAGGCAACTCGGTTTTTCCTAAATGCGCCCCGCGGAAAAATTTCAGAATCATGGCTTATTGCGACCAGGAAATTGCCATGGTTGAATCAAAATTCGAGGCGGGCCTAATGCAGATCCACCATTTACAAACGACGAGGAAAACTGTCTCTAGATTTGAACCTATAATGAGTGCGGGCCTGGTGGGATTTGAACCCACGACCTAAGGATTTCTCTGTGCACGTTGCGCGTAAGAGTCCTCCGCTCTGCCTGGCTGCTCTTGCGATTTATCCGACGCAATCTGAGCCACAGGCCCAATCAATAAAGTTCTGAAAGGCTTTCATTTCTCTCGTAAAAAAGGTTTCAGAAAAAGCCTCGGATTCATGCGCCCGTCAAATTCGTACAGAAAGAGTATGTTTCACCGAACTCTGCAAAGATTAAACAGCCTGGGAAGCTTTTGAGCTTCTTCGGCTGGTGTGCGTGGCTACGACGGGCGTTCTGACATCCGTGTGATGAACAAAATCGCACACCAGTCAAATTTCATAACTAATACAATTCAGAAAAATGATTTCCCTTCCAAATTGATTTTAATAATCGGAATTTCGGAAGTGTTTCTCGTCGTGGGCCGGTAGTTCAGCGGTAGCAACGCCCGCCTTGCAATCTTTCGACAAGATCGCGGGAGGTCCTGGGTTCAAATCCCAGCCGGTCCACCTACGTTCAAAACATATCTCGAAAATAGAGATGGTCAGAAGGGAATTTCGATTTGCGAAAGGGGTCTTTGGGTCTTAACTAGAGGATCACTTTACTCTCAGAAATCATGAACCGAAGTTCCGTCTTTGTTTCAGTCTTTTCTGTGATAGTTCTTCTTTCGATTTCATTCCCCATTACTTCCTATGCGGCAACCGGGACTCTGCCGCCGATCAAAGTCATCAAGACTATTACAGTCGGCTCAACTCCTTACAATCCTGCATATAGTCCCGTTACTAATGACATCTATGTTGGAAACTTTGGTTCATCGTCAGTCTCTGTGATCGATGCATTGACGAACAAGGTCGTTAGCACGATTCCGGCGCCTCCTCCATATACGATGATGTACGATCCTTCCAACGGTTCAATTTATGCCCTGAACCAAAATCCAGGAATCATCTCAATAATTGGAGCAAACAACCAACTTGATGAACAGCTAATTTCGAGTGTGCCCTTGAGCTATATCAGTTACAGTCCGGCAAACGACGAGATCTACACAGAGTCTTACTACGACAATGTCATCTTCACGATAAATGCAACTACAAACTTGCCAATCGGGGAAATCCTGGTGCAGTCGCCGGGCGTAGTCTCGTACAGTCCTGCAACCCATGACATGTATGTTCCAAATCAACAGGAGAACACTGTCACAATCATCAGTCCATCCGATCAAATAATAGGAACGGTACCGGTTGGAAACTTTCCCGAAAAACTTGTCTTTGATCCAGCAAACAATGAAATGTTTGTTGCCAATATCCTGGGAGCCAGCGTCACGGTACTGAACTCACACAATCAGGTTGTCGCGACGATTCCGACCGCCTCTCGAAACTATGAGCTCGTGTACAGCTCTAAAAATCACGACATGTACATAGACGGGGACCAGACAAACTCTGTCACGGTTATCAATTCGAAAAACCAGATTGTCACAAACCTGATCGTCGGAGGCCCTCTTGAGGAGATGGCTTTTGATTCAGCTAATGGCAAGATGTATGTCGCCAGCTACGACACAGGAACAGTAACTGTGATCTCCGCGACAAATGTAATCCTGCATGCTTTTAGCGTGGGCGTAAACCCATTTGACGCTCTCTATGTTCCTTCCAACAACGATGTGTACATTACCAATGAAGGTTCTGGAACTGTCTCGGTTCTTTCAAGTTGAACTTTGAAATCTTGAAGAATCCAGTTCGGTTCGAGGGTTTGAATTATCTTCCGAACGATCGCTAAGGGACTAAACTCGTTGAGACGACGATCGAAAAACCGCTATCTACTAGTATCGTGATACTAGGAACTGACCAAAGTCGAAGCGAAACGAACCGGTCGAACCGGATTTGGGCAGTTCGGAACAGTACCCGAAACATCGCCAGCAGGTCTTGCACCTGCAATTGTCATCTCTCGTGTGCGCGTGATCAACGTGGATATGCTTCAGCTTCTGTTTTTCCCTAGAACTCTGTGGCGTAGTGGCCATTTTCGACATATGCCCCAAAGAAGAAAAAGGGACTAGTATTTGGCCTTTACTTATAGAACTATGGCCCGTGCTATATAGAATAACCGATTAGCGCCTAAATGAATGCCCGGATATCGGTCTGTCCTAAATCAAAACGGGGGATCGCCCTAGACCATCTTTTTTGCCTCGGCTTGTCGAGCGCTCTAAACCTGAATCCTACGAAGTTGCGATTTCCGCGATTGGGGCGCTGTAGCACCGGGTTCAGCTGTTCGATCATCTTGCCGGCACCGGGAAAGTAGTTCCAGACACCCGCTCCGGCGGCTTTGAGGTCCCAGAAAATGTCACTCTTGGCGTGATTGAGGACTTTTTCTGTCACGAGCACGACGTAATCAAACCAATCGGAGTAGCATCTTACCTGCTCAAGCCCTCTTGAGATTGAATCTGTTTCCGATTTGTATTCAAAAGCCCAGTAAAATGACCCCATCCTACATGCGATATCAACCAGAGGGTGTCTTGATCCCACGCAGTCAAACTCACCTGGAAAGGTCGTGAATCCTGCCCTTGAGAGATATGACCGAAACTCAGAGTAGCAGGGAGGTGAACCGAACAAGTGTCCGCACGCTCACGCTGGTTATCGATCGGTAAAAAATCCGCAATTTCAAGATATTTTTAGTTCTAGTCAACAATAATCCACACAAAATCACTCGAAACGGCCAAATTTTTGAAGCGTTTTGATGATTTTGTCGTGTTTAGAGCGTGAGATAAGCCAACTAAAATCGTCAGAACCGCCTTAAAATCGAGGCAGTTGGAGTTATTTGTCAAGGATTGTTAACTTGGCTCGAAATTAGCACTCAAATCCCTCTCAAGTCTTCGAGTAACATGGCTTACACAACCGGTCAAACTTGGGGTGCCTTGCGAAAGGCTTGGAAAGCGTACAGGATTGCGAAGGTACAAAACAGCAACACGGACATGAAGAAATACGCTGAGAGAATCCGCTCTCTACAGGCAGAGCTCGGAGTTTCTCAAGCGTCGTTCCCGGACCTTAATCTGGGTTAGAGAAAATCGTACCTGATGCATTTCCTATCGTGTCTTGGGTGAAGAATAGGTCCTTCGACTGAAAAGGACTTATTTTCCATTCAAAGAAACACATACGCCTTTCCTTTTTTTCTTTACATAAACCCCTGTTGTTTCATCCACTCGTCATTGTACAATTTGGTCAAGTAGCGATCTCCTCGATCGGGCAAAACAGTTACTATAAGATCATCTTTTGTCAGTTTCTTGGCTATTTTTAGAGCGCCGGCAACCGCAGCTCCGGAGGAACTTCCCGCGAGGAGTCCCTCTTCTCTTGCGAGCCTCCTAGCCATTTGGTAAGATTCGCTGTCCGTAACCTGGACAATTTCATCAATCAAGCCAAGATCGACAGTATCGGGCACAAAATCCTCACCGATTCCCTCGACTTTGTACTGATGAAGGTCTGGCTTTTTTCCTTTGTAAAGCTCGTAAAAGTAAAGTGATCCTTCCGGATCCACCCCTATGATCTTTACATTAGGGTTCTTCTCTTTGAGATACTTACCCGCGCCAGTTATGGTCCCACCGGTTCCGATACCAGATACAAAATGGGTGATTTTACCATCCGTCTGCTCCCATATCTCCCTCCCGGTGGTTTGATAGTGTGCCTCGGGATTCATCTTGTTGGTGTATTGATTCGGCATGAAGGAGTTGGGAGTTTCGTCAGCTATCCTTTTCGCGACTGTGATATATTGTTCAGGATCCCCCGGGGGTCTATTTGTGGGACAAACGACGACTTTAGCCCCATATGCTTCCAGGAGACGTCGTTTCTCGTCGCTCATCTTATCCGGCATTGTGACGACAAGATTTAGTCCGTATTTGATGCAAGCAAGCGCGAGACCGACGCCTGTATTCCCGGATGAAGGTTCTACAACTGTTCCCCCTTCGGTTATCTTACCCTTGTTCATCGCGTCGATGAGCATTGGCAGACCAATTCGATCCTTTATGGATCCGCCCGGGTTGAGGAATTCAAGCTTGCAAAGTATTAGAGGAGCTAAACCAAGAGATAACTTCGAAAGTTTCACCAGTGGGGTGTTTCCAACCAGTGACAGAATGTCCGGATGGCAATCCATTCGTATTACTTAACGGCAATTTGACCTCACCCGGTATTTAATCGGAAACAAGGATGCAATTTCGTGCAGTTTCCTTTGGATTCGACACATCCTTTTTTATCTGATTTTGAAACAAAATTTCCCAAGGAAATCAACTGCATGCGGGGGTCGCCCAGCCTGGTCAAAGGCGCGAGGCTTAGGTTTCTTGAATTACCCACATTGAAGGGATAAGATACCTCGTCCCTTAGGGGTTCGTGGGTTCAAATCCCACCCCCCGCACATTTTTTTGCTAGTAATTTGGTGCTCAAATCCCACCTTCGGTTCGGGAATTTGTTAGTAAAGTTGATCTCGAATCTCGTAAAAATTCACTTGTTATCTTCTTCCAAGATCTTCAGAGTCTCGCGATCAACCCAGTCCCCTCCAAGGCCTCCGTACGCTACGTCGAAATGATAGGCGAGAGCAATTCCCCAGCCGCCCAGTATGAAAATGAACCACGGAAATCCTTGGCGCCGGTAGTACTCGTGTACTTCGGAATCCTATTATTTGCCCGGCATAGAACTATTTAACACAAGTATTATAGCCAAACTCTCGTGGCACAGATTCATGCCTAATTCATCGGACATCACCGCAGTTCTAGTTCACGGAGGCTTCGTGGATGGTTCAGGCTGGGAAGGGGTGTATGACAAACTGAAGAGGGATGGATACAATGTCGCAATCGTACAGAATCCAACAACGTCGCTTGCAGATGATGTGGCGGCTACAAAACGGATTATAGACGCCCAGAGCGGCCCTGTGGTTCTTGTCGGTCATTCATACGGTGGAGCTGTGATTACCGAAGCCGGTAACAATCAAAAGGTCGTAGGGCTGGTTTATGTCACAGCTTTCGCTCCGGATAAAGGCGAGTCTGTGAATACTCTGATCGCGAATCCACCGTCTGGTGCACCAGTTCCTCCAATATTACCACCCCAAGATGGCTTTCTCTTTCTGGACAAGGCAAAGTTTCCTTCCTCATTTGCAGGAGACGTTGAAAAAGGAAAGGCTGAATTCATGGCGAATTCTCAAGTCCCTTGGGGTGTAGAAGCTCTCGGCGGCACGATTTCAAATCCGGCGTGGAGGAACAAACCCACCTGGTACTTAGTTGCCTCCGATGACAAAATGATCCCACCGCCAGCCCAGAGGTTCATGTCCAAGCGCATGGGGTCGAATGTTATCGAGGTAAGCGGGAGTCACGCGATCTATGTTTCACAACCGGATAAGGTGGCCGATTTCATTGAAAAAGCCGTGAATGGGGTTAACGGAGCTTCGAAATAGAAACCTCTTTTTTTGCCACCTCTTGAACTAGAGAGGAACTGATCTAGACAATGAACGAAAATCACCGGCTTTTATTAACTTAGTTTCGGCTCGATCCCTAAGGCCTCTCGGATGCCCTCACCGCTAATTTGACACAGAGTAATGCCCTAAATATTACTTACTAGATCGTGAGTTCTGAATGTTACGAACGAACCCATACCTGCTTTATGCTCTAACTCGACCTTTTGGCTTAGGATGGGGGAATTTATTCCGCATTATTTCTTGGTCAAGCGTTTCGTAAGCTCGGGGAGCATCCGCCTTTTTGACAAGTATGATCGTGTCCTCATCGATATACGAATGGACTGCTTCAATGCCGTTTCGGTACAACAGCTCCGAAATGAACAGGGCGAAACCTGACTCCTTTTTGGCATTTGGAGAAAGATGAAGAGTCAATTTCGACAATCCCATCAACTCTTTTTCGATTTGCGATTTCCCCAATTCGCCGCGTATGATGCTTCTGTACTCTTTCTCGCTTGAGACTATTTTGATGAGGTTTGAGGATTTGAAAAGATCTGGGGCCTCGTCAAGTTGAGAGGATACATCTACTATTTTCTTAAGGATGTTCAAGAATTCGCTCTTTTTCGGCCGGATGGTGATATACGCAACATCGCTCGTCAGTACAATCGTAGCATCATTCAATATTTCGATCGGAGCGGGCCTTTTCTTATTTTCTATGATAAGGGCGTCAGAAAATCGTTTAATCGCGACAACTAGAGTGTTTATCGTTGTAGATTTACCAGTTATTTTTTCAACTTCCGGTTTGACGATACTCGCAAGAGCATGATAGTTGACAATTCGTAGCTTGAGGCACGTGTTGATCGCCTGGTTGCGCGTGACTATTGACTCAACCGCAATCGGAACGGATGGATGATATTGAGCCAAGATTTGGGTCGTGTACATTTAAGAATGTTGTAATATGTAAGGCTTGTTCGACATAGACGTATATACTCCGTAATACCTATTACACTTAGTGAAATTTGATGACTATTCAGACACAATCCAACACGGGCACTATAACACAGAACAATTTTGAAACTTTCTCGGCTCGCAAACCGGTTTCCTGCAGGTCAAAACAGTAGTTGAGTGAATTGCCACAACAAGCAACTTATGCAACAACACAAGGCGGACAAAGGGTTCTGATCCTGAAAGAGGGTGCGTCTGAAAGTCGCGGTACAGATGCTCAAAGGAACAACATTTGGGCGGCAAAGGAGTTAGCAAATATCGTAAAGACTACGCTTGGTCCTCGAGGAATGGACAAGATGTTGGTCGATGGAATGGGCGATGTCACCATTACAAACGACGGTGCGACCATATTGAAAGAAATTGACGTTCAGCACCCGGGTGCAAAAATGATTGTCGAAATCTCAAAGACAATAGACAATGAAGTGGGAGACGGGACAACATCTGCCGTTGTATTCGCAGGTGCACTACTTGAGAATGCAGAGGATCTAATCAACAAGGATGTTCACCCGACAGTGATCGTAGATGGTTATAGAAAAGCTGCAATCGAGGCCCAAAAGATACTTGATAAGATTGCCGTTAAGGTTAGGGCTGACGACAAGACGACTCTTGTAAAAGTCGCTCGCACTAGTATGGCGTCTAAACTAATTTCCAACGATAGCCTTCTGCTAAGCACTCTACTCGTAGAGGCACTCCTTCAGGTCGCAGAAAAGACTCCCGAGGGAAACTTTACAGTCGACATTGATAACGTAAAGGTCGAAAAGAAAGCTGGAGGTTCAATCAAGGACACAAGTCTGATCAGGGGAGTCATTCTCGACAAAGAGGTAGTTCATTCGGGGATGCCCAAGCGGATAGAAAACGCAAAGATAGCACTCGTCAATTCTCCACTGGAAATTGAAAAGACAGAGTTTGATGCGAAGATCGAGATAAAGGATCCAAAACAAATCCAGCAATACCTGGATGAGGAAAATAGGATGTTGAAGGATATGGTTTCAACGATTGCCAACGTCGGAGCAAACGTACTGATCTGCCAGAAAGGTATCGATGATATTGCCCAGCATTATCTCGCGAAAGCAGGCATCCTTACCGTAAGAAGAGTCAAAGAGTCTGACATGACCAAGCTAGCAAAAGCAACCGGGGCGACTGTTGTGGCTGGTCTTGACGGTCTGACAAAATCGGATCTTGGAGAAGCGGGTCTTGTCGAGGAAAGAAAGATCGATGAGGACAAATGGACCTACGTCGAAGGCTGCAAGAATCCAAAGGCTGTAACACTCCTGATTAGGGGTGGAAGCCAGCGTGTAATAGATGAGGCGGACCGGGACGTTCACGACGCGGTCATGGTAATCAAAGATGTCCTGGAAAAACCTGGGATCGTGGGAGGAGGAGGAGCAGTGGAAGAAGAACTCTTTTCCCGATTGATGAAATGGGCAACTTCGCTGCAGGGAAGGGAGCAGCTCGCCGCCGAGAAATTTGCGGAAGCTCTGGAATCCATTCCAACTGCGCTAGCAGAAAATGCGGGTTTTGATGTATTGGACACGAGAGTTGAACTACGTGAAAAGCATGCCGACCCAAGTAACATCTGGTTTGGCGTGAATGTACTAGGAAGCGGAGTAGTAGATCTCTTAAAGAAAGACGTAGTCGAGCCGGTCTCTGTAAAAGAACAGATGATCAAATCTGCGACTGAGTGCACATGCATGATACTCAGAATTGATGATGTAATCGCAGGGAGCAAGGCCTCGATGCCACCTCGTGGTCCTGCCGGCGGAATGGGTGGCGAGTAGGTCGCGCTTACTCATGGGATATGATAGCACTTGAATCTATTTCACAGATCTCCAAAGCCAGAAAAGATACATCTACTGGCTAGTACTCAACCGAGTCTTTCTCCCCTTGAAAAACTCGTTCCCGACGATGCGAAAATGTTCGCGGCTCTGCAAAACTTTCTGATCGTCGATCCTGCAAGACAGATACCACTTCTCGATGATGTAACAACACTTCTGGCAAAAGGGGACACAGCCAAAGGTCAAGGAAACAACATGTCAGCACGTGCGGATTACGAAGTTGCTGCAAAGATCGAGATTTTCAAACAAAACAAGGAGAGTGCGATGAATATCCTCGTCATGGCTGAAGGAGTCTCGGACAAACTGCTTCCACACTTTTCTTTCCAGGAAACAATGCTTGCAGACATGGACAAGGTACTTCGCATTTCAAAAGCTTACCAGTCTCTACCTCTCGGCGCTAGGTAGTACGTTCGATTTCTGGACTCCCAGGTCCATCAATCGAACATGATCGAAATGAGGGATGTAGGATAGAATCAGTCGAAGAGATATACCGCGAAATTGCAAAGTTCACGTCTCTTGCTCTTTCGGTCAATCCCAACACAAGAACTGAGGGTTACCTGGAATCAGCTTGGAAACTAATTCAAACACTCCCTGAAACGAGCAAGCGTGCGTTTCGGCGCGCTTACCCGGAGATCTTCGAAGCGATAACTAGTGGGATAAATTCTTCTCCGACTATCATCGAAGCCATAAAGGACGAGATTTCTGAGCTAAAGTTGACGACAAAGGAAGACGTGGAATCAATAGAGAAAGACGTGGAGTGAGAAGACTAAAAACGTGGGTTTTTCACTTATCATTAGATTATCGCAACACATCCGATTGGCGATCATTATGGTAAATCGTTTGGTACGAGATTTCACAACCACTATCAACCTTCCTTAGATTATTTCTCAAAATTCGATCATAAAGAGAAATTCTCCTTGCAAATATTAGTACTCGGCGCCGGCAGAATGGGATCAGCTGTCGTCCGTGATCTAGTAGCCACTCGAAAAGATATCGAATTAGGCATTGGAGACGTTAGCCAAGATCGAGCAAAACGTCTCGCGAAAGAGTCCGGTATTGGAGAGTCCTACAGTGTCGATGTCACTGATATTGAGGAACTTTCATCAATTCTATCGAAATTTGAAGCAGTCGTAAACGCGACCTGGTTTGAATACAATCTAAATGTAATGAAAGCGTGCCTCAAATCTGGCTGTAATTACAACGATCTTGGGGGACTATTTCACATGACGAAAAAACAGATAGAACTTGACTCAGAAACTCGGTCAGCCGGGATTTCTGCAGTCGTTGGTGGGGGTGAGAGCCCGGGCATCACAAATGTAATGTGCATGATCGCAGCCGAAAAGATGGATACCGTGCAAACTGTGAAAATCTACGCTGGTGCGAAAGAGACATCCAAAACCAAGGATTTAGTCTTTCCACTTTCTGTAGCGACAGTGATAGACGAGTATTCAAGAAATCCAGTTGAATTCATCGATGGAAAGTATGTGGAAGTTCCTCCGCTTTCCGGTGACGAGGAAGTTCGTTTTCTCGATCCCGTGGGAATGAATGTCTGCCACTTTTCTCTACATTCAGAACCGGCGACTTTGCCATCTTCAATCGGAAAAAGAGTAAAGAATGTTGAATTTAGACTAGGAATCTCTCAGAAAATGCTGAAGATTCTATCAGCGCTGGTCGAAGTCGGCTTGACTTCTCACGTGCGAAACGTGCCGGTAAATGGACAGCTTGTCTCGCCGAAAGAGTTTCTCATTTCCTTTTTCAACACCAAGAACTCTCAAGAGGATTCCTTGGAAAGATGGGTCGCATTGAAGACTGTGGTAGCGGGAGTCCGCGACGGATCTAGCGAGACCGTGACTTGTGACCTTGTTGCTCAGCCTGGTTCCTACGGATTCAAGAATGCAACCGCATTTCTAACCGGCGTTGCAGGCTCAATATTTGGCCAGCATTTGGCAGATAACAAAATCCCAAAGGGAGTCGTACCCCCCGAGCTGGCAATAGATCTGAAGCTCTTTTCAAAGGAGCTGCAGACTCGAGGCATCCAAATCAAGACAAGTGTCCACAAGGATCGAAATTAGTGTATTCAAAAAGATAGAGAATTTGTCTCAGATTTTAACGCCTTCCAAAGTCTCCTTTATCCAATCGACTAATCTATGATATGAATCGAATCCCTTGGGCGTTAATGAGATTCTCTCTGTTTTGTCATCTGCAAGAGTTTGCTCGACGAGTCCGTGACTCAGGAGCCAATCCAGATACTCGATGAACCTTGGGTAGTTTATGCCGAGGAGCATCTGAATATTCGTCTTCTTCATGCCGGCCCCGTTTCTGTACATGATGTCCAGAAACCTAGCTACTACATAGAGGTCGGGTTTTTCCAAAACCAAGTATCACAGTGTCTTTATGAAATCATTCTTTCGTTGCTCGAAGATTTTTTTCTGCTCTTCAAACCTTGAGATTTCCTTTTCGTAGGTTCTAGTAAATTCGTACCGGAAGTAAAGCCAAACTAGTACTCCAACCAAGATTGCAATCGGAAAATTGTTTCCGAAAATTAGTACCAATACAAACGCGACTATTCCGAACAGTAACGAATCTTGATTCCTCTTCCTTACCAGCTCAGGCAAAAGAGTGACTATTTTTTCGGCCAGAGAAATCGCGTCCGGAGTAATTCCTACAGCACTCCCGTTACCCGGGTTCGCATCATTCCCTGTGCCCGCGCCGATTTTCGTTTTCATCTCACTAATCAGCGAAGAGAGCCCTTTCAACTCACGGTTGTGTTTTCGTCTTAGAAAGAAGTACCTCGCAATTCCACTTAGAACACCAGCGAGAAATGACAAGCCTGCGAGAGTCGAGGCCTCGCCTGAGTTCCGAAACAGTGCTGCCAGATTTGTCCAGCCGAAAGTCAGAATGATAATGGCTAGACTCGCGCCACCGGCAACCGCAAAAACAAGAATAGTTGTCAGAAACGAGCTCGCCAGTCTTACTCGAAACTCTCGTTTTCGCAAGCGCCCTAACCAATTCTCAGAGCTCTCCATAATTGATCGGAGACTAGACTGTATTTCCTGCTGGCGACTAGGATCTTCCGCGGGATTCACACCTCATGATCAATCGTTCCTTTACCAAAACTGTAGACGTATTGCTGTAATAACTACTTAACTCGAACGTGTTAAAGGTACGTTTGGGCGATATCAAACAGTATAACAGAAGTCGGCTTACGAATGCGGAAGAGGTTTTTTTCCATGGCAGGAGCCCATAATCCAGGATGTTCATAAAACATACTGATGATACGTTTTCCCAACACGCGGCTCTTTTATTGAAACAACGCTATCCAATATGTCAAGGTAACACAAATTGAATACATTATCTGAAGCAAAAGTGTTAGGCGGAATAGGTTCGATCCTCGTACTGTTGTCAGCCGTTCCAAGCATCGGTTGGCTGCTCGGAATAGCCGGATTCGTGATGGTACTGCTTGCAGTCAAAGACATTTCTCAGACTTTCAGTGATAGCAAAGTCTACAGCAACATGTTGACTGCCGTCGTACTGGCAGTTGGCGCAATTGCAGTGGGAGCTGTTACAGTAATTGGAACTGCGTATCATCTATTCGAATCGGGTTCGTTCGTAGGTTCGAGATTTATTCTTTCAAACCCCATCACAGGCGCCAACCTGTTTGGGCTAGTAGCCGTTGTCATCGGCGGACTCTTAGCTGTCGAAGCTCTTCTTGTGTTTTCGGCAGTATTCGTCAGAAGGAGTTTCAAGACGATTTCCTCCAAGCTAGGAATTCACACTTTTGAAACCGCCAGTCTGCTCTTTCTGATAGGAGCCGCAACGGCGATAATTGGGATTGGTTTCATTCTAATCGTAATTTCAGAGATCTTGTTCGCGGTTTCTTTCTTCTCGATTCAAGATCAACCACAATCTCAAATCTCGAGCCCCCCGATAGTGAGTTAGGTTATGAGGACTAATTGATAACCGAGAATTTATCCTCGGGGCAATGGCCCCGAGTCCCAATTTTTCTCATTGAACTAATCTGAGGGTAGAGTCAAGAAGGACCTCTGAAAAATCGTCACAAACATCACTTTCCCATTCTACATATCTTTGACAACGATTCTGAAAACGCTCGTCATAGAACTCTGATGATACCTTGTACTCTAATGAAACCATCATCGACTCAAAGCGCAAAACTAAAAACTAAAGTTTAGTTCAGTCCCGAGTTTATGACTAAAGGATCAGGAACCAAAGAAAATCCTTGGGTATTGAAAACTCCTCCCGGGACGTCAGAATATACAGCATATCGAGATGAAACTCTCTCGCCACCCGCTCTAGTTGTAAAGGTCGGCTCGACAGAGCTCCGCTATGATCTGCGCGCGATCAATGATCTGCACGCGATGCTTAAGAAAAAAGGCGACTGGATACCACTGGGAAGCGCTGACGAACAAAAGTCGGCTGCAGAAGGCACCGTCGAGGCATGGGCTCGCTCACCAAGCAATCCTGTAGGAGGCTGGTACGGTCTCAAAAAGGGGTTGAGAGGCAGATTTGCCATGTACGTTCCGCCCGTAATGGAGGTCCTAAAGCTTGCCGAAGTTGAACACAATCCCAAGAACAATAGAATGAAAGCAATTTAGGGCAATTCACTTTTTGAGATGCGGATCTTGGCCTCAGGCAGGCGTGCCCAAATAGGCCCCTCATCTTTTTGTCGCGTACAAATCAGATGATATAAGTTCGAGGGGGAATTTTCTTTTCATTACAGAATCGCTAACTTGCAAACTACACTTCGTCTAATGCAAAGACTTCGATTGTCCTCTGTTTCAGGTTAAACAAAGCTTCTCGTCTCGTCCTGCTTGTTTCTCGGCCCAATTCTGCGTTAATCTTTTGAGCTAACTCTGAAGGATTCTCGCTTTTCAAGACAAATTCTTTTGCCGTCGTCTTGAGATATTTGTAGGAAACGCTTTCATTCGGTTGGTCAGGGACAAGGAGAGACACCGCTAGATCGGGATTTTTGAAGAGACTATTTTTTTGAGGATCTGACATGTTTCGGATTATCTAACTTAGAAAGAGTTCCCTTTTCTTATTTTCCTCAGTCCCTAACCAGTTCGATTTGAAGCCTTCAGTATGGGAACTAGTTAACAAACCGCGTTTGTTTGTGCAAAAGAGAACGATCTAACGCAAACCATATGAGTTTATTCGAGAGAATCTCATTCTTGGACCGAGACGATTGAATCCCAAAATATGGAATGTCTATCCCGCTGAGTCACTGAAAGCTGTAAGCAACCCCGCCGAGAGGTTAGTCGAACTTGCTCTTGCCGGATTTCCACAGCTTGCGGCAGACTCTTTGCTGAACCGAGAAAATAAGGGCTCGCTAACTTCAATCATCAATGACGCAATCGACAGATTCTCGCCCTTGATTCGTGGAGAGAATAAGATTGCCCGAATGAATGCCACCTCATCTCTTCTCGAAGTCACACTAAATCTGCTCGGAATGGAGGGTAAGAGAGTGGGTCATTCCAACGCTGAATTAACTGAAGTCCTCAGAAAGATTGAGTCAACATTGGGAGACTGGGAAAAGTCCGATGGCGGCGTCGCTATCCTTCATGCCGTCAACAGGATGCTTGCAGAAATGAAAATGGTTCTCAGCGGTAAAGGAATGGTTGCTAAGATGGCCGAAGAAATTGAAGCGGGTCTTGCCAAAGACAATCTGGCCGGGAGCTTCATCGAATCTTCGAGAAAGGCAATTCAGGGAAACATCTACTATCAAATCGTAGATGAGAGGCTGAGTAAGTTTGGAAACGATTCGGCTACAGGTTTAAGATGGGCGAGACACCTAGGTGCAGTCCAGGTCTCAAGCAATCCAGTTATTGCTGCCCGAGCTTATGACGAGATATCAGATCTCTGGAAGAAATTTGAAACTGTTTCTTCTGCCCATCCAGAATGGTCTCGCGATCCCGACAAGTACTCGGACGAAATCGCGCTATACGGAACTATTGTCTCCCTTCTTCCCAATATTCTAGATTTTCGTCCCATTGCACTGCTTTCTGATTTTAAGGACGGAATGGTGAGCATTCAACTCAATCCGAAGAAAGCTCTCGAAGTTGAAGAAAGCGTAAAGGATGCGTTGAAGTTCTACTCAATATTGTCGGAGATACTCTCGGGTTATGATGTCCATCTCGGTGCTCGATCCCATGTCAATGAAGAAAAAACGAGACCGAATATTGTGTTCAAAGTTTCAACGATTGGGATAGAGGCGATCACCCTGACTGAAACGTTGGACGAAATGGGGATCGGAACAAACAACACCGTTACTTTCACAGTGGCCCAAGAGGTTGCGGCCGCTCTGGCAGCTATGAGAGGCCTTGCCGCGGCCCTGAAATCTGGGATTCCGATCACCACAATTTACATCACCAACATGGAAGGAAGGCTAGAAGATCATCTGCGCGAGATTCAGGGAGCCACGATCTTGAGAAAGAGTATCGAGAAAGATCTCGAGAAGGAAATCAAAATTAACCACATTGCGAGGAAAATCGGAGCCCTTGATGATTTAATGAAGTCTAGCGGTTCTCTCGAACAGCAAATTGGTCTGCTATGCAGCAAGAGATACCTAAAGTCGCTAGTCGATTCTTGGTTTATCGAAGCTGTAGGAAATGAAATGAGCTTAGCACTTAAGCAAATGGAAGATGACATTCGAATGTCAGGCATTTTCGTAACTAGGAAAGCTTACCAGCTAATGTTCAAACCATCTCACAAGCCGGCATTTGTCCGATACCTTGCCAAAGAGTTTGGTCTTTCCGAATCTCAAGCGGCACAGGTCGTTGGTGCTGTAGATCTCCTGCCCGCATCAAAGCGTCGTGCGGAGGATACTTACTTGGTTCTGGGCGATCCCTCCCTATCGAACCTTACCAACACGGAGTTCCCGGATCATCAGCTAAAGGTCTTGCAAAAGTCTCGGGAGAGTGGATTCGATCTCTCAAATTATGTAAATTTGATATCGCAGGAGCCAGACCCTCAAGTTCTTGCAAGGTTGTTAGCAATTCCGGATTTCCGCAGGGGGTACGAGCTTACGCCCGAGTTAGTCAATCAGCTCGAAAGAATTGGTTTTGAGGTACCATCTGCGGAGGCCGGCGAGCTGGAGCCGAGTTTATGGGGATCCTACGGCCCTGTTAGAAAGACAATGGACGAATTCAATGGAGCATATATCTCGTTCAGGACTAGGCTCTTAAGCTCACTTTCAAGTGAGCCGCTCCATCAAGAAGAAATCACGGCGCGTGCAAAGTAGCTTTTGTGAGGGAACAACTTGCGCCTGTTTCGCTGCTCTAATGACTGATTGTGAGAAATAGTTACAGAGATGCTTTTTATCACCCGAGCGATAAGGGCAACGCGCCTCAAAAATGGATAGTGTAGTCCACTTTGAAATACCGGTTAACGAAATCGAGAGAGCCGAAGACTTCTACTCAAGGGCATTCGGGTGGACTATGCGCAGGATGGAAGAGATTGAGTACACCGCCATCAACACCACTCCCTTGGATGAATCAATTCCAGCCCGACTAGGTTCGATAAACGGCGGCCTGGCGAAACGAAGCGACGTGCTTAGACATCCCGTCGTAACTATACGCGTAGATGATATAGAGGCTGCTTTAGCGAAAATCGAGAGACTCGGTGGAAAAATTGTTTCTCCGAAAGCACCAGTAGCAGATGCAGGTTATTCGGCGTACTTTATGGATACTGAGGGAAATGTTGGTGGTTTGTGGCAGGACGCCGTAGCAGTGGTCTAGGAATTTTGCCAGAGCATTAGCAGATTCCCCTCGCTGTCGTTAAAGAAAGCGACAGATCCGAATGTGCCTGAAGATATCACTCCATCAATTATCTCGTTTGTATCTTCCATTTTCTCCGCTTTTTGAAAGCGAACTCCTTTCTTCCTAAGATCCTGCACTTCTTTCTTGATGTCTTTTACGACAAACGCGCTATATGCGAGATCAGGTTTTTTCGCCGGCCGTCCAGGAGGCATCACTAACCAAAACTCTTCCCTTCCGATTTTTAGGGATGCCCAGGAATCTTTCATGTCCCCCGTGCCGCGCATTTGCACTTTTCCACCGAGCTTCTTCGTGTAAAACTCGATTGCTCGTTTCATGTTCTTTGTCGAGATCAGTGTAGTAAATCCAGCTTTGCTCAGCATACTGTTAACTCGATCTTGGGGAGAGGTGGTTTGCGCTATATAACGATGTTCGGAAAAAAAGTATAGCGATGTTCTTGGTATAAATTGTAAATATACTAAAATACATGAATCGGTCGCCGTAGTGGCCCGTCTCGAGATTTGAAAAGAAATTCCGGCGGTGAGTCGGCAACTAAAGATCCGCTTCTCTTTTGGGCGAAGGGATCTCCGATGGCATCGGCCGTAGATTTTGCGAGCTGTCCGATTCAAGCAAGCCTGGGTGTTCTCGGGAAAAAGTGGACCATGCTCGTCTTGAGGGACATGGCAATGAGGAAAGCGGAGCGATTTAGTGATCTTATGAGATCAATTCAAGGCATCACACCCAGAGCTCTATCGATGAGATTGAAGGAACTGGAGCATTCTGGAATGATTCGAAGAGTTGACGATAGAAAATCACCCCGTTTCGTGAAATGGAGTCTAACCGAAAAAGGTTGGGATACACTGCCTATTCTGTTTACGTACGTCACGTTTGGTTCGAAGTGGTTTGCTCCCGCTGTTTTTCAGGATGGCAAACCAAGAGAAATTAATGAAATTTATCCGCAAGAGAACCTCAGGCCTCTATATGTTAACATCGAGGTTAATGCTGCAAGGATCAAGCAAGCTCTTCGTGAAGAAGCCAAAAGAGCTGTCAATGCCGAGTATATGTCTAAGTAAATTCGGACAAATGCGAATTCCAAGGTTGGACAACTGCGACTAAAGGCGAGCTTGCGGATAAAACTGTTTAAACCAATTTACGACCATAGATTTGATCAGAGATAAAAAAATGGTCAACCTAACTCCCGACGAAAGAAAATTTTTCGAAGACAAGAACTTTGCTTTCATCGCGACAGTGAATAAAGACGGTTCACCCCAAGTTACTCCGGTGTGGATTGACACCGACGGGAAAAATATTCTAGTAAACGTTGCAACTAGCAGGCAAAAACTTCGAAACGTAAAGAGAGATCCAAGGGTTGCGATCTCGATTTTCGATATGACGAATCCGTACAAAGCAATCTTCGTGAAGGGAAAAGTAACATCGATTCAACAAGGGCCCGAAGCTGAGTCACACATCGACAAAATGGCAAAGAAATACATCGGTCAAGACATCTACCCATATAGAACGTCAACTGAGCAGCGAGTATTGCTGAAAGTAGAACCCCAAAAGGTAACTGTGCGTTAAAAAAAGAAAAGCTCCTCGGGACTTGCCCGAGGAAGTTTGTATTTTTCTCTTAAGCTTCGCGTGGAACGATAGTTAGTTTAGTCTCTTTCTCGCCGCGCAAAACCGAAAGTGATACTTCCTTTCCGATGAGTTCGCTGTTCAGGATTCGAAACAGATCATTGTAGCTTTCAACCTTTTTCGAATTGACTTTAACGATGATGTCACCAACTGATACACCTGCTTTCTTTGCGGGAGTGCCCTGTTCAACCTGGAGAACTATCAGTCCTTCAGTCTGATCTAGCTCTTGCGCAACTTCTTCTGGTAGGGTGATGGGGTTCGAAACTATTCCTAGATATGCGCGCTTTACAGATCCATTATTCAGAATCTGCTGAACGGTGGTTGTAACAACCCCGACTGAAATTGCAAGCCCACGATTGGCAAAGTATGCTGCATTCATGCCGATCATTTTCCCACTGGCATCAATCAGAGGCCCGCCAGAGTATCCTCGATTCAATCTTACATCAGTTATGATTTGGTCATCAGCCCAAGGACCACCGATCTTGCCCTTAGGGTTTGTTATGATTCCCGAGGCGGCCGAAACTTTGTCGCCGAATGGATTTGCAAGGGCGAGGACAAATTGCCCTGTAGAAAGAGAATCGGATTCTCCCCTTGAAATTGGCTTCGGGAGAGCGTTTGCACTTCCCTCAACCTTCAGCACTGCAATGTCTGAGTATCTGTCCTGACCTACAAGGGCGGCATTCATGCTCTTGCCTTCTGCAGTAGATACCTCAATTTTCGTCGACCGACCAACTACATGGTAGTTTGTAACCACATGTCCTTCATCATCCCACACGACTCCTGTTCCAACGCCCCTTCCCGTGCTAACCTGGACCACGGAAGGAGATACCCTGCTCACTATGGATACCAGAGCGTCTGAGAACGACTTCACGATCTGTTCTTCTTGCGAGTTTGTTCTGCTCAACTGCTAAATTTCACTATTCGCAAGGATTCTATGGATTCTTGGCGATACTTGTTGACTAACTAAGATAGAATGGTAGTCACGATCGCTCCGAAATCAGAATTTGAGCATAGTCCAACCCTGCTAAATGATATATATCCAAATCTCCCGAGAGGCCAATGGAGGAGTTCCATCCCCTTTGTCTGATACTACCCTACAAAAGTGGAGATGCCCATACTGCGGTCTCAAGATTGAGGACATGGACAGTAAGAGCTTCCGCCAAAGGGTAATTTTCCATAGAAAAATGCACGACGAAAAGTGAGTCAGCGATTAACAAGGCATAATCGGACTCGTTTTTTCGCGGACCTTTGCATTCTATTCTTAGGCTCATTTCTCTTTTTCATCATTTACGCTTGAGCATAAGTTGATGAAAGATTCGACAAGTGGAGTGTTGCATCTAGAAGAAGTCAAGACTGTTTAGTCCTAGATAGACAGCCGAGAAACTAAGCGTGGAAGTGTGGAAAATGTTCCATTCCTTCCAATTTATCGGAATCTCTAATGCGCAAAGCCTAAAGGCGAAGTAGGACCAACTGAAACAATTCTTCGGAGTAGATCCTTCCGAATTTAGCCCGTGACAAGATAAATTGGAGCCGCCTTCAGAGGAAAAGCAGAATACAAAGGAAAGTTCTTTTCGAGGAAGGAAAGCTAAAGGCTCGAAAATCGAGGAAAAGCACAAACACATTCCAGCAAGAGGATTGATCAGCAACCTCTTGCTAGGTTTAACTGATGGCGTTGTTACAAACGTGGCTTTTCTCGCTGGCTTTGCGGGTGCAGTTCAGTCACTTGAGTTTATCAGACTCGCAGGTTTTGCCTCCATGCTCGCGGGTGCAATATCGATGTTTTTTGGCGGCTTGAGCGCTGCTAGGGCAAATCAGGATCTGTTCAAAGCAGATTCGAGAAGGGAGTTGAATGAAATAGAAAGCGAGCCCGACGAAGAACGACAAGAGCTGAAGGAGTTTTACTTGGACAAAGGGCTAACACAGGAAGAATCGGAGATCGTCGTTAACAGAATAACCTCCGACAAGAAGCGTTGGTTGGATGACCTCCTGATGCACGAACTTCATCTTCATCGAGAGGAACTTGAAAATCCGATCAAAGTTGCGACAGTCATAGGAGCTGCATTTCTTCTCGGCGCAATTGTCCCTTTGATCGGCTACTTGTTGACGCCACAGAAAACGCTCGGGATCGAACTCTCGGTTTCGTTCTCGCTTGTCTTTCTCTTTCTGGTAGGCGGGTGGAAGGGCAGACTTTCCGGGAGAAAGTTCTTGACAGCGGGGATCGAAATGTTCCTGATAGGAGCCGGAGCGTCGGCACTTTTATTTCTGATTGGCTCGTTGTTTACGTTCGTCTAAGGTCTCTTGAAACTTGCCAGTTTTTCCATTATAGCTCAAAAGACCTGCGTAGATCGCCCAGTGGATAAGCAGAGTCTGAACGAGAGTTTCATTTATTTCCGGAGTATGGTGCCACCGAACATCTCTCTCCCATAATGATTCGCTTACTTCGGCAGCTGAAACACTCCCTTCCCGTGCCGCAAGTTCAATCGCGGTCTTGAATGGTTCGATTTTTGAGAGCTGCTCCCTCAACAGTTTTACCTTATTCTTTGAGGTTTTTTGGAACTTTAAGCCGAATTCGGTTAATGACACGTCCCCCTTTGAAAGCTTGACAAGTCCAAGCATCTCCCCAGTATCCAATACAGGGAGGAGTGTCACAAGGTCAGAGCCGAACTCATCAGCTAGTTTGGCAACATCCACAGCCGTTCCAAGGCCACCCACAACTTCCACCAGACCAATCACCTGTCCCGCCCTAACATTGGCAGGCATGACATCTGGTCTTGGATCTAGTGTAATCACAGGATTAGTAGGTGGATTAGTTACTGAAACAGGTGATGGCGGGTTATCGGCAAATGGATCCATAACTAAACACCATTACGTGGCTAACAGAGAGTACACCTTATCGACCCAACTGTAAAACTCTTCGGATTTCTTGTTTCGGGGTCGCGGAAGATCTACCGTGAGGTCGCCGACGACGTGCCCTGGCCTGGGAGAAAGGACAATAATCTTGTCAGAAAGCTCTACTATCTCTTCTACGTTGTGACTGACCATGATAACGGTCTGAATTGAAGAGGTCTGATTAATTAACAGTGAGTAAATTTCTCTTCTTAGATGCTCTGCGGTGAGATTGTCGAGTGAGCTAAAGGGCTCATCCATCAAAAGTACTTCAGGGGCCAGCGCTAGAGCCCTCGCAATTCCTACTCTTTGTTTCATTCCGCCCGAGAGCTCACCGGGATAGACGTTCTCAAAACCCTTCAATCCCGTATCCTCCAATGCCTTCATGGCGAGTTCCTTTTTTTGATCTTCACTGAGATCTTTTCTTGATGAAAGACCGAACGTCACGTTTTCCAACGATGTCCTCCAGGGCAATAGTACAAAGTTCTGAAAAATCATGGCAATTTCCGCCCGCGGACCTTTGATCGGAACGTCTCTGAATTTCGCAACTCCCGAGGAAGGTGCAGTCAGACCACCGATTATTCTAAGTAGCGTGGATTTTCCGCAACCTGAAGGTCCAGTCAGAGCCACGAATTGGTCCTTGGAAGCGCTGAGTGAAACATCAAATAAAACAGGGAGTTGTTCTTTTTCTTTTCTAAAATCCAAGCTGACGTGTTCTACCGAAATAATCGGGCCAGAATAACTTCCCACAGACTGCACTTGTGGCGATTCACTCAGAGATGTCGTCACCACACCACGCTCTTTCGCTTAATGGTACAGCTCAAAACTTGGACCTCGCTCCAGAAATTATCTGTTGTAAACGTACTTCTTCGTCGTGTAATGATATACTCTTCTCCAGACCGTCAAATTGAACGTAACAATAAGGACAGTCATTGAAAGTACCGCAAGTGTCAAAGTAACCAAGTCTCCATGTGCTCCGGTGTTGGTGGCTACTGCAATCACCTTTCCGATCCCGTACTTCACCTGGGTTATTGGTGGCTTGCTGGGATCTGGTTGAAAGTATTCTGCGACGATCAGCGTGTTCCAGGCGGCGCCGACCGCTGTAATAGATCCGGTAACAAACGCCGTGAAAGTCGCGGGAAGGTAGATGTTTCTCCACGCCTGAACGGTGGAAATCTGGAACTCTTTCTTTAGTTCGAAGAGCTCGGCAGGCAAACTTCGTACACCCGCCATGATATTGAAAATTATGTACCAAATCATTCCCAAAAGTATGATGATTGCAGCAACAGCTTCTCCGTTCTCGTGCAATGCGGTTACAAGAACTGGTAGCAAAACTGGAGCAGGCACTGACGCAATTACTTCAAGCGCAGGCGACGCGGTATCGTAGAGTTTACTCTTAAGAGCAATTGTAATTCCAAGGGGAACGGCTATCGCGATGCAGATGAAATAAACATACCAGACTCTGATGAATGAAGCCAGAAGCCCAACAAGTACATTTTTTTCATCGGCAGCCAGCACTGACGAACTCGGAATGTTGGCGAAGTCTGCAGGTAGAGCCAAGATCGCACTCCCTTCAATGATGATGAAAATCCCCACCACGATGAGAATGGCGAACTTCCATCCTTTCTTGAAGATGTCGAACGATGAAGAAAACCTTGTTACTCCTCTCCCCTGAGTGTAGAGAAAAAGCTTCGAAATTGATCTGTGGTTAACCCATGAATAAAATTTCATTATTGGGTCCCTGTGTATATCTCGCGGCTCTTCCACAAACTTGTATCGCTCCGACCAGAGCGAAAACTCTCGGAGGAAGATCACTTGCCAGATGATAACCGCGATGATCAGCGCTACGATAGAGTACGCATAGAAAACCCACTGATGATTTTCAGCAAAAGTTATGATCGCAACGCCTATCCCGTACGATACATGACTGTTTTTCGTCCCGAGTGAAAAAATCTCACTAGAAACAAGATAGAATAGCCCGACAGCCCATGAGGTTTGAGTGTTGTAAGCGATTCTACTGAGGGAGGCTGGAATGTAAAGAGAAGTTATTCGGTGCCAAGTGCTGGATTGAGAAATTTCCGAGAGATCAATGAAATCTTGAGGGATCGATTTTACGGCTTCATAGACTCCAAATGCAATGTTCCAAGACATGCTCGTGAAAATCAGAAGAATGACCGCAATGTCAACCCCGGCTTCGCCCGGTACGACGTTCACAACCCCGAGGATGACAATAGGGAAAAAACCGAGAATTGGAATAGACTGAAACACGTCTAGAACAGGTATGATTACAGCTTCGGCTTTCTTGTTCCTGGCTGCAGTTATTCCAATTGCGAGACTGAACAGGATGCTAAGAATGAGTGCAACGATCATCCTGCTCCAAGAGGAAATTATGTCGACTACGATAAGGAGGATATTGAAATCCGAAGACGTGTTGGTCCTGACTCCCTCAATCTTGTTTGACTCGCCAATTAATCCGATTTCATGTAACCCTCGTCATTCCTTTGGAAGGAGGCAACGCCCCCTCATCCCAAAGTTCTCGAAATGACCGGAGTTTTACGAGGGCCTTCTATTTACTCAATTTACACTTTTTGGCTAGAGTCTCGGCAACCCAAGATCAAGATTTAGCCGAAGGAACAGTTGTCTGCTTCTGCGGAACAGATTTGGAAACCTGAATATTCTGGGTAGTCGGGTCGTCCGCCTGTCTTTGCTTGAGAGAAGCAAGTGCGATAAGTTGCTTCACTTTCTTTTGATAGTTTGATGCGGCGCTGGTACACTTTACCCACTCAGGGTAGGTCGGTACGGCATCTGCGTAGACCAACAAGACATCCACTAATTTCAGATAAGTTCCAATCGCATCAACGTAACTGCCAGATTTTTCTTCCCCGCTTCCCCTGTCTTCGAGGTACTTTACATATTCTGCAATCTTCTTCAGATCTGCTGTACTCAAACTCCGCCGGACTTCCTTTGGCTTGTGAGAGCTGAGTCGCGCTACTGCGAAAAAATCTTGTTCAGTCAACTACACTAAACAATTTGAATGAATAAAGCGAACCCAATAAGAAACTCTGGAATTGCCAACGGAGTTGAGTTCTTGATTTCAACTATTGGCAAGGTCTTGAGAACTGCAGGCAAAAAATTCAATTCGTTTGTATAATCGAATCGACTCGGGCCTTTTCTCGCTCAAAGCAGGATCAACTGTCCGAAGATTTAGATTGAAGACAAGGAAATCCAGAAACCTAGATGCGATAACAGAATCCATTGAAAATGTCTCAGTTGGTAAATCGATGATTAATACTGCGAGCACTGAACTTGACGAAGAGATCAGGGAGAAAGCAATGAATCACAAAATGACATTGAAATGCAAGTCTTGTCTAAAGTACTTTGACAGCACTTTTTCCGTAGAAGAATTTTCATTACTACCAAAGGATCAGAATACGGCGGGAACGCTTCACCTTTGCCCCCACTGCGGTAATCTTTCCATCTACAAGCTCGAAGACTACGAGGAGCCTTCCACCAGGGAGTAGTTCAAAATCTCCCAGTCAGCTTCGATCATCGCTCCGGCAGAACCTCGCGAAACTGGAAACCTTTACGAAGTATGCACCATAGAATCCGAATTTGATAAAACAAAGCCTATGGGAGAAAAATTGAATCTCAGTTCGCGCTGAATTCAACGATGGACTTGATGTCCTCTTCGCTTTCCGGCTTGTAGATCTTCTGGGGATCTTCGGGGCCCGCTTTTCGCGTTATTATTCCCGCGAGAAGTCCTGGCCACTTTCTCTGAATCCTGGCAAGATCTTTTGCACCATCTTTGAAATACGAAATGTTGGCGTTTACGGAACCATAGTGAAGCTTGTTACTCAAAACAAGCTCGGTGAAGACTTTCCCGACGTTCTGGGTCTCTGAATCCTCTCTGTAAATTCCTAGGTAGCACACAATTCCATTTACGCCGATGAGGTCCTGTGCCATGTATGCAACCGAAGGACTACCTGTCACCTCGAATACAAAATCGTATTTGTGAACTAGGGTGGAAAGAGGGGTTTCCTTCGAATTGATGTATTTCGCTCCCGTGCGTTCGACAAGTCTTGCTTTCACGCTATCTTTCGCGCGAGTGGCAACGGTATCAATTTCAAGATTCTGCAATCGGAGAAGCGCGGTCGCAAGTATTCCTACCGGACCTGCTCCCAAAACCAATGCCTTGTGTGGCGTCCATCTCAACCGAGACTTTTGAAGCGTATATGTCTGAATAAGCCCCTTTTCCACGATCGTGATCGGCTCAAGCAACACGCCTAGTTCGGAAAGACTTTCAGGCATTTTCACGATGTACCGTGAGTCACTTTTTCCAAACTCTGCCCCAAATCCGTTGAGACCTTTGATTCCGTGCTCAAGATAGTGTCCGGTATAGCACATATCGGATTGATTATTTCTACAACTGATGCAATTTTCAGGACAACTTCTTCTGACTGTAGGAACGACGAGATCCCCTTTCTTAAAACCAGTGACTCCAGGTCCCAGCTTTTCCACCCTGCAAAGGGATTCGTGGCCGAGAATCAGATAGTCAGACCCAGGCGGAGCTTCGCCGTAAAAACCGGAGATGATATCGCGGTCAGTGCCGCAGATTCCGATCCGGAGCACTTTCAGGAGTACTTCCTTTCTTCCCGGTATAGGAACCGGAACGTCTTGCTCTCGAAGTGAGCCAGGAGTTTTCGGAATTACCGTGATTGCTTTCAATTGGAGGGCCTAACTTTGAGACGCGTAAGTTTTTGTCGCTCTTTATTTCTTACCCGCATGCTTTTCATACCGTTTCAAACGCTTCCAGCTCGGGAGGGAAATGCCAGTATCGATCCGGAGGTACACGGAGCTGAAATTGGCAATCTCCGATTACCTCCAGAGCGGAAACTGGACACGTCTCTATGAACTCTGCGGAACGGCTGACGAGGAAACAGCGAAGACGATCGCAGTAATTTTCACATTCTACGATCCTAAGAGGATCTGGAAGTTCCTAACTTTCGTGCGAAATCAAGAAATTGAGGCCCGACGGGAACGGCGCGACTCGGTCGCGACGGCCTGCTACGTCATCGGCAAGATGGGGCAGTCAGACACGGCGAAATCTCTCGACTATCTGAAACATTTCCTCTCTGACGATCACATGCTCAGAAACCCGGTGCTGCAGGCGGTTTCAAATCTCTGGGTTCTCGATCCGAAGAAAACGGAGAGGATCATCATGAAATCTTGGATACTGAGCGCAGCAGATGAAGATGATCTCCAGGAAATCGGAGTAAGATCAGCCACGTTTCTTGCTGAACAATCACCCGCAAGTATAGCATTCTTTTTGCGAAAAGTATCGGCGCTTAAGAACAGAAAAGTTGCATCTAAAGCCGCCGAGGAGTTGCTCGAAACATACGTCCTCCAGGAGCGGAGGAGAGTGGCTCCGAAGGTGCAACGAAAAAAGTGAGCCCTTAGACCAGCCGCATCTTTCCGACATGATTCATGAAGCACGGTGGCCCCTCTTCTATCCAAAGGAAGGGTCTCGTCTCGCAGGTCTCTCCTGCGACATTAACAAAGAGGCATTTCACTTTCGTGCCTTCACCGACGCCTGCAACTGCGGCAGCTCCACAGTAGGGACATGCCGAACTGTTATACTCCAGAAAAACATGCTTTTCATCATTTGAGCAGAAAACCCAGTGGCCGAGCTCGTGGTCGTTCTGACACTTTGGAAACTCTGCTCGAAGCAAGTAATTGTTAACGCGTTCGTGGCATACCGGACATTCCATGATGAAAGTTAGAAAATCGAAATTGAAAGTGTTTTCCTATGAGCTTTGAAGAAAGACTGACCGACGTCCCCCCGGACTATGAGAACTATGATTACACAAGAGAGTGGGCGCAGAAGCAGATCGAGGATCTTGCCGAGAAAAAACTCCTGGAATCATGGATAAGAGAAAAACCAGGAGAGTCTTGTCTGGAGCTCGGCGGCGGTTTCGGGAGACTGACAGAATTGTTTCAAAGACACTTTGCAAAAGTCGTCATGGTCGATTTCTCAAATCTAAACATCCGGCGCGCATCCCGAAGAGCGAGAGATGCAAGCATTCTTAGATCGGAGCTTCACTCACTGCCGTTCAAAGATAGCTCGTTCGATTACGTTTTCATGATCCGGGTCGTTCATCACCTTTCAGATCCCCTTTCAGTAATAGATGAAATTCAGCGCGTTTCAAGGGATGGCGCGACGGTGATAATTAGTGCGCCAAACCCGATCTTTGGAAAGCACCGGCGGATAAGATCAAACACTCTCGTTGGAGAAGCGAGTACGGCCACAAGATCTACGCGGCACCGCTCACTTACTATCGAAGAAGTCAACTCACGGAAGAATCAAGACGCGGGACCGGAATTTTTGAAAATTCTCTCGGGTTCAAGTTAAGAAAGATGAAATCTATTTATCTCACGGATGTACTTTCCTCAAGATTATATTTCCTAAAACCAAACGTCTTTTTGAAGTTCAGAGTCACAAAGATATCGTAAAAATCGAAAATTTCCTCGAATGAAGATTTCAGGAAATCAATTTCCTATAAATAGCCGCTTTATATCCAGTATATATAACCCCCTAGGGGGTCTTGCACGCGCGTGCGTGCAGGAAACGTCGTTACACTGTAAATGTTCTTACAAAAAAAGTTCGTAGTCGTACACAGGTTATTGCGCAGTTCATCGAAAACGCCACCAACCCAACGCTTTGAGCGATTAGTGAGAGCAGGCTAAACTGGTCGGCCGTAGCCTTCCAGCGCACACCTCTCTCCTATCAACGTCATCTTCTATGACAGCTCTCCACCGCACCCGCGTCCACCTTGCGGAGGACGCGTTTGCGGATGGTCATCTTTTCTCGGGACTAGCTTCGAGCTTAGATGCCTTCAGCTCTTATCTAAGACGGCTTAGCTGCCCGGCTATTCTCCTGTCGGAGAACCGGTATGCCAGAGGCCGCGTTGCCCTGTTCCTCTCGTACTAGGGACAACTTCCCCTCAGATGGCCGCCGCTTCCATCAGGTAGAGACCGACCTGTCTCACGACGGTCTAAACCCAGCTCACGTTCCCCTTTAATGGGCGAGCAGCCCCACCCTTGGCCCCTGCTGCAGGACCGGGATGGGAAGAGCCGACATCGCACAATAGTTCTCCTGTTACCAGGAAGTGTAGACTATATCTCCATCCTCTTTTCAGTAAAGAGGAGTCGGCGTCTGATAGCACGCAGCTATCTCATCGGTGTTTCCTCGCAAGGAAATCCTCAGTCGTTACGGGGTCACAGCTTCGCACGATAATGAATCTCAGAGAATATTCGATGCTGAATGCGATATTTGCTGGACTTCCCACGGTATTGCCCTCATAAAAACCCGCTCCGGCTCTTTGGAAATTTCTTTCCACCCGTAAATCCTGAATTTAGAGCGGAGGGTTCCACCGTTATAAGCCGATACTACGGACAAGCATTGCTGCTGTCCTACCCCATGCAAATTTAGTACTTGAGGTACCAAACCGCGGGGTCGATTGGAGCTCTCGCCCGCGACGAGCCTGTTACCCCTGGGGTAACTTTTCTGTCACCTTTAGCCTCCAACTGTGAGGACATAAAGGATCGCTAGGCCAGGCTTTCGCCTCTGGATATTTCGCGTTTGAATATACAGTCAAGCTGGCTTTTGGCCTTGCCCTCTGCGGCGGAGTTCTGACCCGCCTGAGCCAACCTTTGGGCCCCCTCGATACTTTTTCAAGGGGGTGCCGCCCCAGCCGAACTGCCCACCTGCCGGTGTTCCTCTGACGAGGTTAGCGACGCAGTTCCGAAAGGCCGGTGTTACACTTTTGCCTATAGAGACCCCGGAAGGCCCCTCATAACGGCTCCCGACTACGCTCTGCAATCGGAACCGCATCGCAGCGACAAGCTGCAGTAAAGCTCCACAGGGACTTCTCTCCCCGATGGAAGTTGGTGGACTGTTCGTCCACCTTACGTAGGTTCGCCAGGTCGCAGATAGGGACAGTGGGGCCCTCGTTGGTCCATTCATGCACGTCGGAACTCACCCGACAAGGCATTTGGCTACCTTAAGAGAGTCAGAGTTACTCCCGGCGTTAAGCGGCCCTTAGCCCGGTTGAACCCAGGTTTTAGGTACCGCCACTGGCCAGGATTCATTGACTGTACAAGTCCTTTCGGATTAGCAGTCAACTGTGTTTTTATTAAACAGTCGGGACCCCCTAGTTATTGCAACCTGCGATTCCAGTTTCTCACTAAAACCGCAGGCACCCCTTATTCCTAAGTTACGGGGCTAATTTGCCGAGTTCCCTTACCTACAGTACACCTGATACGTCTTAGGCTTCTCACCTAGGGGCACCTGTGTCGGATCTCGGTACGGACACCCCAGTGTCTTGGAATTGCTTCTTTCATTGTCCCTCAGGATCGAGAGAACTGACCATATGGCCAGCTATTCTTGTCTCGGAAGAGTTCTCGTCATTACGACACTCCCCCTCCCTCGAGCAATTAAACAAGGCGAAAACCTTGCTCCCCTTACCTCAAGGCAAAAGCAGTTCGACAATAACGACACCAAGGCGGTACCCGAATATTAACGGGTTTCCCTCTTCGTGTAACGCCGTTGGGATTACACTTAGGACCGACTTACTCCTGGTCGACGACGCGTTGCCAGGAAAACCTTGCCCTTGCGACGGTCAGGATTCTCACCCGACTACGCTGCTACTACTACCGGGATCTGCACTAGAGAATGGTCCACAGGATCTCACGACCCTGCTTCTACCCAACCTCTACGCCCAACTACCACAAACAAGCAAAACTTGTTGTCTAAAGTATCGGCACTTGGCTTGAGCCCCGTCCATTTTCGAGGCCCCTGAGCTCGGCAGGTAAGCTGTTACGCACTTTTTGAAGGGTGGCTGCTTCTAAGCCTACCTTCCTGCTGTCTTTGCTCAAAGACGCTCTTTTGTTTGACACTTAGCCAAAATTTGGGGGCCTTAACTTTAGTCTGGGTTGTCCCCCTCTTGGTTATGAGGCTTACCCCACATAAACCCGTCTCCGGGCTTCTCATGCGCTAACACATTCGGAGTTCAAAAGCAAGCTGGGTCCTTTCGAACCCTTGGCTTCCCATTGGTGCTCTACAGCGTCAGCAACATCTGCCCAGGCCAGACTAGGATCTGCTTCGTTGGGAACTAGCAATCACCAGACTAGATTGGCTTTTGGCCCCTTGTCTCGAGTTAGGGGACTGAATTGAACGTCAAGACCCTTTCGGACCTCCACCAGGCTTTCGCCCGGCTTCATCCTACTCGAGACACGATCGTCTGGTTTCTAGTCTTACCGCCATGACTACAGGCCCTTTCAGACCCCGCACCTCACTGGTTACCCAGATGCATGCTTGTCGGTTTCCCTTCGCCTACGGATTTCTTGTCCTTAAGCTCGCCATGACAGTAAACTCCCCGGCCCGTGTTTCTAGACGGAATGTGTCACACTGGGTCTCGTATGCCGCGGTCAAGTACCCTTGCGGGCACCATCAAACGGCATCCTGGCCCTTTCATGCAACACACGTCTGTAACTGGATGGTTTCAGGCGCTTTTCACACCCCTTTCGGGGTACTTTTCAGCTTTCCCTCGCGGTACTATTGCGCTATCGGTCTTGGATAGTGTTTAGTCTTGGAGGCCGCTTTCCCCCGTCTTCCTTAGCCACTGCCAAGGCCAAGTACTCAGTTTGCAGCACAACCCCAGTCCTTTCAATGCTTACGGGACTATCACCCTCTTCAGTGCAGCTTTCCAGCCAACTTCAGCTATGATCGGATAGGGTTGCAAACGCTGCAAGCATACCCCACATCTCTACTACATTGCTGCAGCGATTCGGTTTGGACTATGCCGCTTTCGCTCGCCGCTACTTACGGTATCTCAATTGATTTTTTTTCCTCTTGCTACTCAGATGTTTCCGTTCGCAAAGGTTCACGTTCCCCAAAGGGAACAGGAGACGCCCCGAAGGGATTCTCCTACGAAGTCGCATTCGGGAATCCTCGGATCAACAGATGCATGCTCTTACCCGAGGCATATCGCAGCTTGCCACGCCCTTCTTCGTCTTCCAAGCCAAGCCATCCACCATACAGCGTCAGCGCGTCGGATAGTCACATTTTCGACGAACGCCTACGCAACCTGTGCACGACGGTAATCACAAGACAGAACATTGTCCTGCTACGTCCTTCGATCGAAGCACTTTCGTGCCGATCTGCATATTCTTTTGAAAGCCCTTTCGCGGGAATTTCACCCTTTGAAAGGACATTCTTTTTTGACTTGTGCTTTAGTTCTCGATTCGCAGAGAGCAAACCGACTCCCAATCGGAATTGTTTTCTAAGGAGGTGATCCGGCCGCAGGTTCCCCTACGGCCACCTTGTTACGACTTCTCCCCCGTTGCCGAACTAGGATTCGATGGCGCCAATTAGACACAACCTCGTCCTAGTCCAACTTCGGTGAAGCGACGGGCGGTGTGTGCAAGGAGCAGGGACGTATTCACCGCGCGATGGTGACACGCGGTTACTAGGGATTCCAGATTCGTGAAGGCGGGTTGCAGCCTTCAGTCACAACTGGGGTAAGGTTTGGGGATTGCCTGACTCTTTCGAGGTTGGGACCCATTGTCCTTACCATTGCAGCCCGCGTGTGGCCCGGGAGTTTCGGGGCATACTGACCTGCCGTGGCCCCTTCCTTCCTCCGCCTTAGCGGCGGCAGTCCTTCTAACTAGCCTCAAAGATCTTGCGGCCTCTGATAGCAATTAAAAGTAGGGGTCTCGCTCGTTGCCTGACTTAACAGGACGCCTCACGGCACGAGCTGGCGACGGCCATGCACCTCCTCTCAGCTCGTCTGGTAAAGTCTTCAGCTTGACCTTCAATCTGCTGTCGCTCCCGGTAAGGTTCCCGGCGTTGACTCCAATTGAACCGCAGGCTTCACCCCTTGTGGTGCTCCCCCGCCAATTCCTTTAAGTTTCAGACTTGCGTCCGTACTCCCCAGGCGGCGAGCTTAACGGCTTCCCTGCGGCACCACGATGCCCCGAAGGCGTCGTGTCACCTAGCTCGCATCGTTTACAGCTGGGACTACCCGGGTATCTAATCCGGTTCGCTCCCCCAGCTTTCATCCCTCACCGTCGAGCGCGTTCTGGCGGACCGCCTTCGCCACTGGTGGTCTTCCGGGGATCAAAGGATTTTACCCCTACCCTCGGAGTACCGTCCGCCTCTCCCGCCTCCTAGCCCGGCGGTATCTCCTGCAGACCAACGGTTGAGCCGTTGGATTTAACAGGAGACCTACCGAGCAGGCTACGGATGCTTTAGGCCCAATAAACGCCCTGACCACTCGAGGAGCTGGTATTACCGCGGCGGCTGACACCAGACTTGCCCTCCCCTTATTCCCCAGACTTTTTAGATCTGAGAAAAGATTTCCTCAGCGGAAATCACTCGGAATAACCTCGTCGCGCTTGCGCGCATTGCGAAGGTTTCGCGCCTGCTGCGCCCCGTAGGACCTGGACCCTTGTCTCAGTGTCCATCTCCGGGCTCCTTCTCTCAAAGCCCGTACCGGTTACTGGTTTGGTGGGCCTTTACCCCACCAACAGCCTGATCGGCCGCAGTCCCATCCTCGGGCGAAATGTAACAAAGATGTCGTTACCTCATTTGAGACCAAAACCCATTCCAGGAATCTTGATCTATCGAGTATTAGCCTCAGTTTCCCGAGATTATCCTCGTCCCGAGGGCAGGTTGACTACGTGTTACTGAGCCGTTCGCCGCCAACCAACGTGCTCTGATTGGCAAACTCGCATGGCTTAGTCCCGTTCCGATAGCAGTCAGGTCCGGCAGGATCAACCGGAGTTATATTGGGAAGTACGATTTGCTCTCTTTTGCGGAAGAAAAGCACAAGCCAACGTCAGATTCAATATCGCTATCGAACCTCCATGTAATTTGTTCGCATATTCGGAGGTCCACCTCGCATCGCAGTACAGGGCTATGCCCTTTAGCTAGATGTGGACGCCGCCAACAAAAATATGCGGGCCTAGCCAATCAAACTCCATTAGTTATAAGCGTTACTTCGCACGTTTAGTCCCCGACAATTTCTAAGCGCAACCTTTTCAGTTTCTGATAACTAGGATCCTACTGAAAAACAATTTGAGCGATGATTCCCCAAAAAGAATTTCCGATGATCCGCTTTTTTCTGGAAGGGGATCTGCTGCGCTGCTTTCACTGAAGGAACCGGCGCTTAGGATGCTCCGCGAGCGGTACTCAGAAACTTTCGCGATTACCTTCAATCGCGAGAAAAAACAGATTCATCTTTTCTTGATCAAGTATAGCCTCTGGGCTCTTGTCAGGACTTTTGTGCCGAAGGACGTTTGTTCTGTTGAGATTTCAGTTCCTCGAGTGTTAGAATTGATCGAGAGTGCTCTAACAAAATCGGACAGCGTTTTGCTTTCCAGCCTCGATTCTTCAGTTGAAAAAGCTCGCCTGCGACTTGTTTCGAAAGCGGAAGAATTCGGAGTGGATACGCAAAAAGGTATTTAGTGCGGTGATTTTGAGAGTGATTCGCGCAAGTTGACAGACCCCCTTACCGGGAAAGAACTCGTCCTGAAGTCATACGAGTATATCGACAAGCTGACGAAAGAGTGTGCCAAATTCTTGCTTGAAGATTATGCAAAGGCTCACCGCAAGTTTGAGCTCGGAAATGCCGCAAAGGAGATTTCTTCAGACGTTACTCGCTGGTTTGAAAAACGCGACAAGAACGTCCGGCTATCGTTTGACTCTTTTTTGAAACTTCAGCCCACTCAGTTTCGTCTAAAGTTCAGGGGCTCCACAAAGGATGCTGATTTTGTTTTGGAAGGAACCGCGGGCCTCTTCGTCGTTCCCGGAACGGAGACCACTGATAACACGATCGCGTTTCCAAAAACTCTTGTTCTTTCAGCTGACAAGTCGAGCTTCGCGAAAAGAAAGAGCTAGTTTCAAGCTCACTCCGGTCCTGCGCTCGCACGCGCGTGCAAGACCCCCTAGGGGGTTATATATACTGGTATTTAAAGCGCTTTAAATAGCGCGATTGATTTCTCGATTTTCCATTCGAGGAAATTTTCGATTTTTTGGATATCTTTTTGGCAATCGAGGCATTTAGCGGCTACGATATTCGTGGAGTCCATAGTAGAACTGGACGCCCTACTTTAGTTCTTGTTCATCTTCGAAATTGATTCAGACAAAATTGCACGATTCCGAGGAAATGCATTATACGCTATGAATCTATTTTTGAAAATCGAGCCTATAATGCAAAAGGCCGTACCACGACGACAAGAGAAATTTTCTTGTGATCATGAAGGAGATGAGGCACTTTACAGAAAAAAGACTCCCCGCTCGCTGAAAATGTTCGAGCAAGCTTCAAAGATCATGCCTGGAGGGCACAGCCACAACGCTCGCTTTTATTCTCCGTATCCTTTCTACGCCCAGAAAGCCCAGGGCAAGTACATCTGGGATGTTGATGGAAACAGGTACGTCGATTACTGGATGGGGCACACCGCCCTAATTCTCGGGCACTCGCCATCTTTGGTCTCCACAGTGATAAAGGACCAGAGCACAAAAGGGCTCATAATGGGCAGCCCGAACAAGTACGCATTCGAGCTTGCATCGCTCGTAAACAGGACTGTTCCTTGCGCTGAATCAATCAGGTTTTGCACGACCGGTGCCGAAGCAACAATGTATGCGGTCAGGCTGGCAAGAGCGTTCTCAAAGAAAAACACGATAATCAAAATGGCTGGCGGCTGGCACGGTTACAGCTCCGCCCTCACCTTTGGCGTCTCGCCACCGTACGACGTTCCCGAATCTGCCGGGCTGCTCTCGGACGATGAAAAGTTTGTGAAACTTGCAGAGTTCAACGACATCGAAAAAACAAATGCTGTTTTTGATTCCGTTGCAAGCGATCTAGCTGGCGTCATTGTAGAGCCGGTCGTGGGAGGTGGCGGAACTATCCCCGCGACTAAAGAGTACCTAGACTTTTTGAAACAGAGGTGTGCTGAACTCGGCGCAGTCTTGATCTTTGATGAGATCATCACCGGCTTTCGCCTCGCTCTCGGCGGTGCACAGGAATTTTACGGGATAAAACCCGATCTCTGCACCCTGGGAAAGATTCTCGGCGGCGGACTACCGGTCTCGGCTGTTGCCGGGAGAGGAGACATCATGTCTCTTGCAGACACTTCCAACAAGTCGAAGACTCAAAGGTGCTGGATCGGCGGGGGTACGTTTTCTGAGAATGCACTCTGCATGCGCTCCGGAATTGCAACTTTGAATTACCTCACGAAGAACCGAAAGTCGATGTACCGGAACCTGAACAGATTCGGAGAGGAGATTCGCTCTTCCGTTGACAAGGCCTTTTCAAAGAATGGGATTAGAACAAAATCCACCGGAGCCGGCTCACTTTTTGCGACGCACTTTCTATCCGAAGGTCAAAAAGACATCCTCTCGCCGTCCGGTGTTAGCGCCTCAAACAAGGTGGCGCAGAAGGAGTACTACTTTTCGTTGATCGCCCGAAACGGAATTTACTATCTTCCGGGGCACATCGGGGCGATCTCGACAGCGCACACGAGAAAAGACATCGACGATTACGTCAGCGCGACGGAAGACTATGCGGCAAGAGGTACTTCCGCCTAAATTAGAACGCTCGTTGCCGGTTTGAGATCTTTAACGGTTACTAGCCCGGGCCTCGAATCGACTACCCTCGGGATCGAGTTGACAATGACCGCAGCGGTGGCGATGTCGCCCGGTGTCCCGCCGGGAATTTGGAGCTTGATCGTGGGATTGCCAACTAGCTCGATTTCGTCCCGCGGGTCCTGAGCACCCGCATACATTTCAATGTGGTATCGCGCTGTCGCCCTTCCCTTGGAAAAACCTGAACCGTTCTGCACCAGCCCGATAACTTTTCCTTTTGCAACTGGTCCAAAGTGCTCGGTATTCACTGTAGATTCTGCAATCTTTGCGGTAATGTCCTGCTCGATCTTATCGACGGGCCGACCAAGCGAATCGCAGACCATCGCGATAGACTCTGGAAGACCAATGTGACCGAACTTTCCAGTCCTTACGTTTTCTTCAAATTCTTCAACGGAGAGGCCGATGCCAACCTTCTTCTGGAAAGGCAGTCTTCTTCTCGTGGCATCCAATATTCTCGTTGCCCGCACTTCTGAAACGCTTGCGCAAGCACCGCTAAGCGTTATCGCTAGAGCATCGAGAACAAAACCCGGATTCACCCCGGTACCCAGGAGTGTGACGCCATTTTTCTTTGCAGACTCATCAAGCCTGGCCGCACTCTCAGAGTGCGCCAGCCATGGATAGGCGAGTTCCTCGCAGGTGCTCACAACATCTACCCCGTTCTCGCAGAATTCAAGTAGTTGAGACTCTGCCACGGTGAGAAACGAACTTGTGGCTTGCAGGATTACGTCCGCCTCTGGGTACAGATCCTTAGCGGATCTTCTGACTATTACCCCGGTTTGACTTGAATCTCCGGTTAGTTCTGCAAGGTCTTTGCCTTCAAATGCCGGGTTTGCATCCACTGCCCCGATAATCTCAAGTTGATCTTTTCTTGTTAGAGCCAGCTTCGCAATGGAGGCTCCAATCGGACCGAGGCCGAATGAGACGACCTGTAGTTTTCTTGCCATTCCAGGGTTCAGGCATGAGCAAGTTTGTAAAAAGTTTCGCTTGAGCCTCCGGAGCTAAATTTTAGTCAAAGAGCTGAATATGTTGTCCTTTCTCATCTATAATTTGCCCGCAACCTTCATGGATTGTTCCAAGTTGACCACGACACCATCGGCCGAATCAAATGTTCTGAACCGCCTAGTCGATACCATAGAAGACGTTCAAGTTGGCCTGGATCCCAGGGTTCTAGCGTTTTGGTACCGCAGAATCGAAATGCAAGCTCGGGAGGCCTGCCCGACTGACGAGTTGAGAGCAAGCATTCAAGTGGTTCAAAACCCACAATTGCCGATGAAGTTTCAGCTGAAATCATCCAAGAGAGCGATACCGTACATTGTTGACGCGGTAGAAAGCAACGCAGCTGAAATGCCATTTGCAACCCGACTCTACTTTCAAAAGTTTGTGGAGATAATTCAACAGGAGTTACAAAGTTACGTCGCAAAGAAAGAGATCTAGTAATGGGAAAAAGCTTGGAATTATCTGAAGTGACTGAAAGCTTCATTTTTGATGGAAAAGCTTCAGGGCTCACGCTGAAGAAATAGCGCTAGAGAAAAAAGTATCCCTTTCCCGAGACAGGAAAGGTTAGGATCCCTTCGTGTTGATCTTGATTGGATCTAGTGGCCGCCGCAACCGCAGGCGCAGCCGGACTCTTCAGCCTCTGCCTCGCTGTGTGAATGACCGCCTTCGGCGGTGTTGAAAGAATTGCCGCAACCGCAGGAAGAAACGGCGTTGGGATTGCTAATTTTGAAACCAGAACCCTGAACAGTTTCGACAAAATCAATTTCTGCTCCTTCCATCAACTTTGCACTCTGGTTGTCCATGTAGATGTTAATCCCGCCGTCGGTCCAGGTAATATCATCGCTTTTCGCGTTCTTTTCGAGAACCATACCGTATTGGTAACCCGAGCAACCGCCGGGAGCAACGAAAATTCTCAAACCATTTGCTTGTTCCTTGTCCTTTGCCATGAACTCCTTTACACGGTCAACGGCCAAAGGCGACAGCGTCACGATCTTCTGAGTAGAACTCTGCATGAAGGCAAGATACGGCGCCGCCATATTAGAATCTTATGCCCTCTACGCTCTCACGGAGCCGCCACCCGCAACGCGTAGAGGCTTCGAATTCAGATCGAGAACGCAAACAGGCATGCCGTTCCATATCGGAATTGGAGAAGATAGTTTCGCAATGCGGGTATTCGCTGAGGATCCAGCTACTATTCTCGAAACAAGAAGCTCGCCGTTGGCCTCGAGATGAAGGTCACGGTCTACCGTCGGCTGCTTGTAGTAAATTGACTGCTTGAAATCAAACTCTACTTCCGCAGAAGTTTTCAAAGATCCGCTATCCATCCATGAAACTTTTGCGAGATCTTTCAGCTCCACGTTCTTTAGGGAAAGTCCTACTCGGATACCTCTTCCACTTGATTGCTGATCTTCGTCGCTAACCTGAATTCCCTTTACCTCGGCGAGTTTGCCGGCTTCTCCAGGCAGAATTCGAAGCTTGTCGTGCAGTGAAACATTTCCCGTTAATACGAAGCCCAATACAACTAGTCCCACGCCCTTGACATTGAAAGATCTGTCGATGTACACCAAGCTTGAATTTTCTGGGTAGTTGGTTCTAGCATGGGCAGCCGAGAGATCAATGACCGAAGATTTGCTATCTCTCTGTTCAGTTTTGTACGAGCTTATCTTGAGTCCCTTGAAAGCCGTTTTCAGCATTGGTCCGGGATCTGGAATTGAACTGTCGACCAGCTCTATTGTCCCGTCCACACCGAAGGAATCGAGCAACACTGCCAATTCCCCATCAGCAGACGTAAGTTTTCCGTCCTGAGGAAATGAATACAGCGCATAGTCGCATATCGAGGCTATACGGGCGTATCCCTGAATTCTATCAGGATAAGTCGCATCGTCCAAAAATGAGTACTTCCTCCCGGCATCGTTTCTCTGATAAACGATTATTCCCTCTGTCTCGCTCTTTTTACCGACAGAAGAAAGAAATGCTGATTTTAGGGCGGAACTCGATCCGAATACGCCGACTAGAGATCCTTCCAATTTTAGATCAAAGATTCTCTTGGTATAGTTTTAGACATTAGGGTATCAGCTTAATCCTGAAATCTGGAAACCTCTTCCAGAATCGGATCCAGTTTCTTATAGGTGCTTTTCACAAAGCTTTCATCTTTTTTGGAAAGTTCTTCCAGGTTTGCCTTGACATTATTGAACGCGCTCATCACGGAGGTTCTTGACAGTTGAAGCGCGGTCTCAGCGTCAGATCTGGCATTCTTGTTCCCAATCAGCACGATCCTCTTTGATAACAAGAAAACGGCGTAAGATAGCTCGGCCGTCTCTGCTGGGATGTTAGTAGCCACCTTCAATGCATCTCTGATTTTGTCCTCCCGTTCAGCCTTTTGTTCTTCGCTAACAAATGGCAATTTCATCGCTTCGGAAACTGCCTTGTAGGCGGTTGCATCTCGATCGACCTGGATTAGGAGTCTCGACTTCAATTCCATTGATTTCGAAAGTATTTCGCGGGATTCGCTCCACACGGACTCATACCTTTTCTTATCAATCGTTACGTTGCAGACCATTCCTACCAGCGAGGCGGCCAGTGCTCCCGCGTATGCGGCTACGCTCCCTCCCCCTGGTGTTGGCGATTTTGACTCCACAAGGCCGGCAAATTCTTTTAGCGAAAGTGAAACCAGGGATGTTTCCGTTTTCTTAGCTAAAAGACCGAAGATCCTGTTTTCGATGATCTGGCCCTTCGAGAAGTTTTCCAATGATAGGTAGTGGACCGAAGCTTCTGTAATCGCATCCTGAGGGACGAGTCCGACAATTTCACTGTTGTGCACGGATACACTATCTTCTTTGGCAAGTTTTGAGACTTCATCAAACACAGTATGTAGTGAGGTTTTGGCATAGTCGGTGAGATTCATTGAAACTTGCACGAGACCCCGATCTTTTAATTCGAAGCCCAAAGCTCTAACTGATGGAAGACCTCCATCCCGTTCCCTGATTTTTCCTGCAATTCGTTTTGCTATGGAAAGATTCTGGGAATTCAGGTTCACATTGTAGGCTATCAGAGTAGGACGAGCACCCACAGCGGTCGCACCAGCTGTCGGATGAATCCTTCGTGGACCATAATCGGGCTCCCTCTTTGGATCAATGCCGATAAGTTCGCGCAGTTCTTCGAACTGTCCTTGTCTAATGTCCGCTAGATTTTTTCTTTCTGGTCTCGTCGCCGCCCTCTCATAAAGAAAAACAGGTATAGAGAATTTATTGGCAAGCTCCCTTCCGAACTCGTTTGCAAGCCTGATGCATTCTTCCATTGTGACGTCGTCCAGCGGTACAAAAGGCACCACGTCCACAGCGCCCATCCTAGGATGCTCTCCACTATGTTTGTTTAGATCTATCAGATCTATCGCTATCTCGCTCGTCAGGAGTGCTGCTTTCAAAACAGCATCAGGTGGACCCACGAATGTAAGGACCATTCTGTTGTGACTTGGATCGCTCTGACAATCCAGAACTGTAATCCCGCTCACCGATTTTGCCGCGTTGGAAATTTTGGTTATGACTTCGCTTCTTCGGCCCTCAGAGAAGTTGGGGACACATTCAACCAGTTTCATTTGGAAGAATCATACCTTTCCCTATGTGAATAGAAAGCAGTTTTGGGTCTGTTCGCATCGGCCGTGATAGATAAATGACGTTTGGGGTCAGTTGGATGAGATTATTTTACTCTGCTTAGTTGAGAACTCCAACCCGAGTTCGCCATGCTTTATCATATCCTTTACAACTTGATGAACTCCCATCCCATATTGCATTGCCTTTTTGGGTCTTAGAACAATCTCATCTCTTAGCCCGAGCGATCTCCCAAAACAACGCCAAGCTCGTTTTCTCAACAAATCATTTCCTTTCAGTATTTTTTGTTGAATTGCAATGTCTAGAGCCGCTTTTTTGAATTCCTCCTTCAGGAACGGCTCAAAAATTCCCAGACCAAAATGTGAAAGAACTACCCTTACCTGAGAACCCAGATTTTCTGCTTGACTTAGGGCAAATATGATTTCATGTTCTACTGCCTCGTACCCCTCTGAATCTAGTAATCGCCTAAATCTGTTGTATCCGCAAAAAAGCTCGTCAGGTCCGTTTGCTGAAACAACGTAACTTGTATTGCCATTTTCTTTCGCGCGTTCTGCGATCAACCAAAATGCAATGCAGTCCTCAAAGTGAGCCAAATTAGTCACACTGACAATTTCGGCTACTCTCAAAGCAGCCCTCTCAATTTCAGATTTTTCCACTGTCTTGAACAAGATTTCTGTCTTTGCGAATTCGACGCGAGATTCTCGAGAGGCGAGTAAATCTGAAGATCCTGCACGCCCAAGGGTCAAAAGATCGATATCGTTCCTTCGGTCCAGAATCAAAGAAGCCATGATCGCGCTGTCAATTCCGCCAGAGTAAGCCAAGACACCTGAATCCTTTGGAAGTGATTTGACAACCGCGAGAGCTGTTCTGGAAATCTTGGCGATGGAACTGAGAACTTCATCCTTGCTGGTGTCTGGCAAGATATCATCGAATAGGAAATCAGCCATAAGTTCATCTCTCATTAGGAAGAGCGGAGTCCGATAAGAAAAATAGACGTGCGACATCTATGCAGTCTTTTCAAGATCCGAAAGGATCTGTGAAAGCTGATCGAATCCACCCTGCCAGAAGCTCTTTGACCGTACATCAAAGCCTGCTTCATTCAGGATTATCTCCGGAGTCTCTGAACCTCCGTAAGAAAGAAGCTTGATGTACTTTGGTGCAAATGTAGCTGCTCCTTGTTTCTTGAATTCGCTGTATAGAGCCATCACGAGAAGATTTCCCCAGGCATAAGAGTAGCAGTAAAACGGGGACTGGTAAATGTGGGGAATTGAGAGCCACTCGTTTCTGAATTCCTCGGGTATAGTAAGCGAACCTCCGAATTGATCCTTTAGATTATCATAATAGATGTCGCACAATTGATCGATTGTAGCGCCGGCAGGGATTTTCTCGTGGGCGTCCATCTCAAAAAGCACAAAAAACGCCTGTCTCATGATGGTTGCGTAGCTGTCGTTTATCAGATCGACGAGAAGACTTTTCCTTGTCCTCTCATCGGCATCAGCGAGCATGCAATCGGTCAAAAGTAATTCGGCAAAAACCGAGGCAGTTTCCGCAAGCGGAAGTGGCGCTTCATAAGTTAACTGGTTGTCGTTTCTCCTTGCCGAAAGCTGCGAGTGAACTGCGTGCCCAAGCTCATGCGCAAGCGTGGAAACACTCCGTGGCTTTCCAGTGTAGCTCATGAGTATGTACGGCGTAATTTCCGGAGTCACACTCATACAATAGGCGCCTCCAACCTTCCCTTCTCTGGGCTCTGCATCAATGTGCGATAATGAAAAGAGGTTATTCGCCATTGAAGCAAAACTCTTGTCAAAAGACTCGAATGTGCCAACAATGAGGTCCTTGCCTTGAGACCAGCAAAATGTCTGTTCCGCTTCAATTGGAAGCGGAGAGTAAACGTCAGTGCGAGACATTTCATCAATACCGAGTGATTTTGCTTTGTATTTGAAAAAGCGCTGAAATAGAGGCGCGTTTTCCCTGCAAGCGGCGAGGAGTACAGAGACTGCTTCGTCCGGAACGTCGTTTGCGATGTTTCGAATCGTCACCGGACTCGCATACTTTCGAAGTTTGATACCCTCGTTTCGCCAGTCATTCACGAGGGATTTGTAAATCTCTCCTAGAACATCCTTATTTTGGGCGAACTTCTCCATCATAGCCCCGTACGCCGATCGCCTCTCTTCTGCATCTTTGCTGTAGAACAAGTCGCGAACCTGTTCCTCTGTTAGCCTCTTTGTACCACCTTTCAAGGACACCTCATACGTGAAGGAATCGCGAATCTGGTGGTATAGTTGCAAAAGAGCAGACCGCCCCGTGACATCCTTGAGGTTGATTACCTGTTCAACCTGCTCGGAGAGGGTGTATGGTTTCGTCAGAGTCAAATGTCTGAGATAGTAAGAAAAATTTCCACTGTTTGTCAGCAAACCTAAAGCAATCTTGGATGATAGAGATTTCCACCACAATTCGAAAAACAAAATTCTGTTGGATGCATCCGCTTCAATCTCTTCCACTCTCGATTTGAATGACCTTGCCTCCTGGGATTTAGTATCCTGCGAGAAATACATGTACGCATAGCTTCCTAGCTTAGCCATGAGCCGCGAAATTGCTTCGTAATCGTGTAACAATTCTGCGAAGCGTTGTGATGAAATTGAATCGTTCAGTTCAGGCCTTGCATTTTCAAATTCAACGATCATTGCTTCAAGTGAATCCAATACTGTGCTCTGGAATATCTTGCCTGAAATCGCCGGGAGGACATCACCGAGGTTCCATTTTATCCTATAAGCTGGTCCGGCTTCCTGCCTCCTTCCCTGGTTTGTCTGACTCATCTGTAAGTTGTTAGCGTCAAGAATGATTCATAACCCTATTGCCGGAATATGGTACAGGACTTGAATTATTTTTGCTCTTCCACTTTCTCTTCGTTGATTGGGGAAGCCTTTGTAGCTTGCGCCTTAACTCGAGTCTGCCACAATACCTCAATTTCGTAAGAAGAATAACCTTTTTTCAGTCCCTCTTTTTCAGTTTCGGTGATAGAGTTCACCAAGTTTGAAGTATAGTTTTTCCAGAGCTTGTCAGCTTCTTCTCTGTTGAACTTCTTGCGAGGCAATTGAGGGCCGAACCCGTCGCAGACTTTTCTGCTTCGGGACTAATTTACGTTTCGCATCTTTAGGTCTAGACTTAACCGAGAATCTAGTTTATTCTTGATCGACTGCAACAACATCATTCAGCCAAGTCTCATTTTCAATCTTCGTAAAAGCCCCATGTCCTGGATATACGTCGGTCGGGCCGGGAAGGTCCATCAGTAGTTTCAATGATTCGATCATTGCCTCCGGATTTCCACCACTTCCATCCAGCCTGCCATAGGTACCGGCAAAGAGCGTATCGCCTGAGAATAATTGCCCTAATCTTTCTTCGTACAAGCAGATCGAACCCTCCGTATGACCAGGGGTGTGGAGGACCTTGAGTGAAATGTTAGGCCCTACCGAAAGGCTAGAACCATTAACCAATTGAATGTCTGGCTCGATTGGGATCTTTTGAAAGTGGAGCTCTTTTGATGCTTCGTCTTCGGATGCAAGTCTGTATGCATCCATCTCATGAATTGCAAGTTTTGCCCCGGTTGATTTTCGTAAAATGTCATCTTCGAGTGTGTGATCAGAATGGCCATGAGTGTTCACAATAGTGTCGAGTCTGAGCTCTAGTTCTCGCAGGCGATTTTGAAGCAACATAGAACCCATCGCCACGTCTATGACGACAGCGCGGTCGGACCCATCCTCATAGAGAATGAACACGTTGTTACTTAGAGGAGGGACCACGAAAGCCTCGATTCTCAGTCTGTCTTTTCTCATGGAGCGCCTTTCAATGTCAATCGGTTGGCGCTCCAAATATTTTCGCCCAGCTTTTCAAACATCAAGAATAGAAGATATGAGATCCACTTCTGTCTTCCTCGTCTCCTTTGTCATCAAAATCCTCTGCGTTGATGTGGTCTGAGATTTTTTTCATGTTGTAGCCGATCAAAATGCCGCCACCGAGCATAATGTATGGAAAAGCAGAAACGAGATATCTATATTCAGCCGAGTGATTACAAGCGGCAGCATCGCTCCTGCAAATCGAATTCTCCGAGAGGACGGTTCCCACAGGCACAACGAGCATAATCGCCCCTATTGTGAAGAGAATTACAAGGGATTTCTTGTTGAGTTCAGCGTTTCTTGGACTGGATTTAGAGGTATTCATTCTTCTACTGTCAGCTCAGCTTTGCCCGAATCAAGACTGACTCTCTTTGCAGCACTTAATTCAGAAATATCGTTTTCGGGTAGATCAAACAGCGGTATTCCAGCTATCGCGCACCCTGACGCCGTTATGATATCAGAGGATTGGTTCACAATTGCCTTTGGAGACATACGGTTTTTCTTTAGTCGATAGATCACATATGCACCTACAGAGCTTCCGACTGTGTTGGGGAAAACTAAAATCTTACCCGCGAAGGGCTTGTCAAAAATCGGGCTCTTCGAATCGGAAACCGTTCCCTTTTCAGGATCGACGCCTTGCAGGAAAGCGATTGCTTGGGATGAATAAATGACCTCTCCTCTCGATTTCCCATCAACGATTGCCCTAACCTTCATTGTTTTCTTCACGCCGCATTCTCCTCGACTATTCTTCGAGTGTCTTTGAGAGAAATATTTACGCCGTGGACCTTGCGCATGTAGTGAGCACCCTTGCACGAATCCGTTTCTATCGAGTCCACATTAAGGGCTGAAATCAAGGGGGTAAAATCAGCACAAGCGTCTCTTACGAAAGTCCCTCCAGCCTGTTCGATAACCTGTGCGTATCCCCGGGTTCTTGCTATATCGTGGATCTTCGATGAGCAAAAGACAATACATTTTTTGCGAAATCGTTTGTCACCAAGCATCCTGCTAAGCTCGTAAAGCTCCTCGATTGTCATCTGGGGACAGCCAAAGACAATCGCCTCCCCCTCGCCGGATTGAGAAAGATCTGAAAAAATGTCTTCGTACTCTTTCTCCGTGAAATCAATGGTCTCCAGTTTCTCTTTCGAGTTGGAAACAAACATTCCAGAACTGCCAGTCGTGCCAATGGCCGCGCAGAGAGCTTTCGCCTCTGCCATTCCCAGATCCAGTCTTTGACCCTGAAAGCCTATTACGCCCGGGACTGCCTTTCCAGCAAAATATCCAAGTACCCCGTAATCGACGGAACCGGACAAGCCGCTCCCGTTTCTTTTCTCCATCTTTATTCTGATGTTTTTGGTCGGAGTTCGGTTGCGAGGAATGTGCAAATCAGAATAGACAGTTTTCCCGGTCAACGCGCTGGCAAGAGCACTTACCGCACTCTCTCTGTTTGTTCGGAGCCCGAGAACAGAATTAGCGTAGACTGCCGCTGATGACTCCGCCCAAGCGACGCTCGTCCCTTTCTTGGGAACTTTGAACGACTGGAAAGGCACGCAGGTGAAGGAATTTGCTATTCCCAGTTTCTCGTAACAGGAGATTATCTTCAACTGCTTGTCTGCATAGTCAGAAGGGATGTTCAGTGAATCCCAGTTCTCAATGTCCATTCCGCAAGGATTCACAGTGGTAAAGACTCGAAACTTTGTCCCCCTTGTCGAGCTTACCTTCTTCAGAAAATCCAGTCCATATTCGCCAATAGTGAGGAATGAAACCCCTGAGACATGCGCCCATTTAATCGGCATCAGCCTAGTCGCGTTACTGATTTTCCCTATTGCTACTAGGACTCGGTACGCGATCTCAAGGGCCTCTCCATATTCCCCTGAGAGTGCTTTTTCCTCAGATTTTGTAAGCAACATTTACGGAATATTCCATCCTTTGTCCAATGAAAGAGCATCAGAGCACATTCAGATTCGCGTTGGTGGCTAAATCGCTCAGGAGATTTTGAGTTTCTTCTGACTGAACTATCTTTGCTCTTTGGAATTTCGTACGATCTGCATTAACCGGAAGGGTCGCGTCCAGCCCAATCTTGGAGGTGATACCGGTTTTTGCACTGGATGGATCAAGGCTAGATCCTTTCGCGCCGTTAATCTGAACCAAACCTGTAGCTGCCTGGAATCTGGTTGATAATGCCCATTCCACTGAACTTAGGTCGAAGGGATCGACATCGCTGTCAACTGCGACAACCAGCTTCAAAGGATGCGACGCGGCAAAACAGTTTACGATTGCTGTTTTTCCATCTCCGTCGCTTGACTTTTCAATGCTCACAACACAGTGGAAATAACCACTTCCTGCGGGGGTTAGATTTATTCCTCTGACTTTCGGAATTGCCTTTGAGAGAGCTTCCCTTATCTTAAGTTCCTGTGGCAATCCCATGAATAGTGCGTGTTCGCGAGTGCTTGCAACGACAGCTTGGTAAATGGCTTTGCTGGAATAATGCATTCGCTCGAAAGTTACGACGGGCTGCTTCCTAACATCGTCATAAGTTCCGGTAAGATCGACGAAAGGGCCTTCGTCAACTATCTCATGAAAGTCGATGTAACCTTCGAGGATAATCTCCGTATCAGCTGGAACCGAAATACCCGTTAATTCCGAGGAAACTAGCTTAAGATGTCCATTTGAAAGTGAATTTGCTATCTCGTACTCACTAACACCGTATTGAACTTGCAGCGTTGACGCAACGAATACTTCTGGAGGAGGACCAATCAAAACAGATAGAGGAACTTTTCCTCCCATTTCTTTACCTATCTGGTTTAAGTGGCGAGGAACAATTCTTGCAGCTACTTTGTTTTTCGAAAGAACAAGCATCCTGTGAATTGAAAGATTTTCCTGATCGGTGCCTGGAAATTTCGCGACAGCGATCCCGGCTGTGATGTAATTTCCAGCCTCCTTTGCAAAATGTTTCAAGATGGGTAGTCTTGCTAAATCGACATCACCGGTGTAAGCCCAGTCTGATTTTCTGAAGGTGGAAACATGACCTTTCGTTGTCGGATGTCGCATAGCTTCTTCGAGAGATTCGACAAGAGTTCCTTTTTCAATTCCGAGACCTGTCTCAACATTGTCGCGAGTCGAAAGTAAATTGCCAGCGACGGGGAAAGAGGACCCTTCTACATTTTCAAAGAGAAAAGCTCTCTCTTGATACATGCATAGAGCGGAGGAGATTTGAAAATCTGGAGAGATTTTTTCCCTTACTTTTGTTAACGAATTCTTATCATTGAGGGAGCTGATGAACTCCTTCAAGCTAGGCGATCAAATCCCTACTTCATGAGTTTTCGTATTTCGTTTATCAGTGTTTTCATGGAATCGGTGTCAAGTTCTTCTCTTATGTAAAGTGAGACAACTGCAATGCCATGTAATTTTTCAGCCAAGAGCTCCCCAACCATTCCTGCAAATATCCCTCCTTTGCTCTCTGGAATTAGAGATGAAGACGCAAACCTCTCGCCCGTCTTGACCGCCACTGTTATCGCTCCCATACGTGGGGTCTTGTCTTCTGTGATACTGGCAAAACAACCGTTGGCGAGAGAAAGAATCTCAACCTTGAATATTCTACCTCCGACGTTGGACTCGACTGAACTAAGGTGACTTTTCTCAGAGCGGCTAGCTGATTCTTCGCTCAAGGTAAATCTCAGCACAACCTAAATTCTAACACAAGAAACGACCTCAAATCTCGATGTCAAATTCTTCTGAAACTAACGAAATATCACTATTTTGAGCGCAACTGGATAAAGCGTACCAGGTTTAGTAGAATTATTAGATAAATCACGGCTTGGCAAAAATCAAATGCCGGAACCCCCTTTATCGGGCACACCGCCGAGGAGCAATTAGAATTAACAGCGTTCAACTGGAAAGTGAGAAACGAAAGATTGAGAACCACGTTTGTTTCGCCAAATCCATTTCCGTTTGGCGGTAGTGGAGAGGTTAGCAAAGCTGGATAGGCGACGTACTGAAGGTAACCTGCGATAGCAGCCAGGAGCAAGAGTATAAGATTTGTCAGGAGAAACTTAAACGTCCAGAATTTCTCTTTACTCAAAGGTGGTAATGTCTCCATTCGCTGTTTTTCGTCTTCTGTGCTCGAAGGATTTTGTGGCTCTGTCATTCAATTGGCACTAAGAATTTCCAAAATATGTTTGTGTGACAGACCCCATTTCGCATCTCAGCTCTTTAAGTCTGTTCAAAAAGTTCTCAATCTATCTTCTCTTATGAATGCGACAATCCATAAAGCCCCCACAATGACACTCTGGTTTAGGCTTCGTGAATGAACGTCACCGATTGGCAGACAAAGTCCGATTTTCAAGAATTGCTGAAGAAGCCTGGTCCTCATCTGGTCGTTTTCGCGGCAAGCTGGTGTGGGTTTTGCACACGTTTCATACGACAAGCCAAAGCACTGAACAGTAACGAGAAGCTTTGGCTAATCGATGCGGATAATCCGGATGAATCCCTGTGGGACGAATACTCGGTCAGAATAGTTCCCACGCTCTTTGTTTTCGAGAATGGTAGTCCAACATTTCGTCGAGATGGAATATCTGGGGCTGGGCTAGGCATGGCTGATTTAGAGCAGGGGATTTCCAACGTATTGAAAGTTAGTTAAGTGTGCCCCAAGTAATAGTATGAAAGAAAAACCAGAAACACTGACCCGACTAGCGCGATCATCCATCTAGTCCGGTCCCACTCGAAAACCTTCGTTCCATCCATCGATCCAAAAGGGATCAAATTTATCGTCGCCATCCACGCATTAAACCAGGCTATTTGCACGAAGATCGAACCCAGAAAGTGTCCAGGAAATCGCGATAATACAAGCAGTAAGACTCCTATTGCCAAATTGAAGCCGGGGCCGACAAGTGCGATCGCCCCGACGACGTACTTGTTCCCGTTTCCCTGAATTATCATCTGCCCAGGTGCGAGAAACTTTACCAGAAAAACCGAGCTTACTGCAGTCAATAACAAACCATACATGTTCGTTCTGAACTCCGCCCAAAGTCCGTTACGCCGTGCGAAAAATTTGTGCGCGATTTCGTGACCGAGAAATGAAATTGCGTATGCCGGGATCGCAATGCCGAAAAACAGGATAGATGGGTTGACCATGGGTGCGGGAGAAATCATCCAGTTTGTGAAAATCCCGGAGAGCACGACCACCAGCGTTGCAGGGAGAATGTGTCTTTCCTCTACTTTCGAAAAAATACCAGCATAACGTAATCTGAACCTAGACCTGCTCGCTCGGACAAATGGTGTAGCCCTTCTTTCATATCCGCTCGACAGGTATCGGCGAACCTCGCCGTGACCAGGCTGCTTTGGGCCGCCGACCCTCGGACAGGCGTGGTTCTCAGGCAGCCTGTGATCGGGGCAGAAAGATTCACCACAATAGTTGCATCTGAAGGGGAGACCTTCTTTCTTCAGTTCACAAAAGTGGCATTCCATGAAAAATCGGTCAGCCCCTCTTGGTGATCAATTGCCAATTTCAGGCCGGATGAAAAAAAGGTTCCGCTCCGGAAAATTGGTTGACTCTTCCGAGCGAAAAAACTCAATAGAAGAAATTCAACCTAATTCGTTTTCATGGCACAGGGGGGGTTTGAGCTCTGGAAGTTGGCATTAGTCAATGACAGAAAATCATCCCTGGGCGATTCAAAATCAAGTTTTCAAGCAGCGTCGAATGTGTTTTTCGAAGAGGCAAGTAACGAAAAATCAGGAATTTCCCGCGCCCTCTATGAATACTCGACCTTGATGGACTCGTTTGCGAAGGTTCAGGACGGCAGGTTGCTCAAAACGGAACGGAAATTCGATGAATCGCTCGATTTCTTTGCGAAGGCAACCGAAATATTGAGAGCCACGGTTCACTTTGGGTTTCTGGCTGGTTATGTTTCCGGCTGTGCCAGCCTTGAGACCGCTTCGGAAATGGAGGATTACGAGGAAAAGTTTCAAGGTTTCAAGAATTCCATTGCTCTTTTCGAACAGTCAAAACTCGCTCTAAGCTTCAGAGATGAGCGGCATCCTTTGATTCGAGCAATTGACGGACTGATCAAGTTCTCAATCTCGCGTGCTCTCTTGCTCGAAGCCGAAATGCTGAGTCAGATGGGATCTGCCTCTGATTCAAGAAAAAAGAGAGAGCAGTCGGAAAACGTCGAAGAAGAGTTTCGCATTCTCGTCGGATCAAATAACGTATCCTCGATTTCACGCTTCAAGATAGATTATTTCCTCAAGGGGTACGACTGCGAAAGAGCTCTGGAAGGTTCTTATCTCTCGACTTTTCCCGAAAGAACCTCATTATGGATCGGAAATGTTGGAGTCCATCCCACGAATGTTCAACTGGTTGGAAAGTCGCAAGTTGAAAAAATTATCGAGCCCTCCAAATCTATAGAGTGGCCCTTGCTCCCCGACTTTAGGGGAAGACTCAGGATAACTTACACGGATGAGAGTAACAAAAGAAAATATGATGAAGGCTGTCTAACTGCGGTATGAAAATGATATTCGTGGAGTTTACCACCCAAAACCGTAATATGAAACTTGGTCGCTTTTTTACTTTCGCTGAAACTGAAGGAGAGGTATAGTTCCGTAGAATGAGCTCCGTTGAATCAGCTCAAGTAGTCATCATTGGTTCCGGTCCGGCTGGCTATGTTGCGGCAATTCGGCTTTCTCAGCTTGGCAAATCTGTCACGATTATTGAGAAGGATAAGGTTGGCGGAGTTTGTTTGAATGTAGGATGCATTCCAAGCAAGGCACTCATCACAGCAAGCAAACTTGTGAAAAATGCAAGGAACGCCTCCAAAATGGGAATCGATGCTTCGGTCAGTGTCGATATTTCGAGACTCATGGAATGGAAGAAAGGAGTTGTTGGAAAACTGACCGGTGGGGTGTCGCAGCTTTTGAAATCTTACAAGGTCAGAGTCATATCGGGAAATGCGAGGTTCGTTGCTTCTGATGCAATTGAGGTGGAGCGCGCCGGTGCACAACCGTTGACTTTGAACTTTACTCACGCAATCATTGCAACCGGTTCTTCGGCAATTGAAATTCCTTTCTTAAAATTTGACGGTAAAAAGATATTCAGCAGTACTGAGGCGCTCTCACTTGCAGTGCCACCGAAGAAAATGTTGATCGTTGGAGGAGGGGTAATCGGTCTTGAAATCGGAATGGCGTATGCCAACCTTTTCGGCACAGAATTGACCATAGTGGAACTATTGGACCAACTCCTTCCTGGTGTCGACATCGAACTGGTGAACGTTGTCTCCCGGTCACTTCAGAAGATGAATTCGAAGATCTATCTGAAGAGCAAGGTAAAGGGAGTCCAAACTATGGACGATGGTGTCAGAGTAACCTTTGAGAGCCCTGACGGAAAAGAAGGAACTGCTCAAGTAGATGTCGTTTTGGTTTCAGTGGGACGAAAGCCAAATTCTTCCCTGATCGGGCTCGAAGCGGCGGGTGTCGAACTTGATTCAAAGGGTTTCGTGAAAGTAGACAAACAGATGAAGACAAACGTTCCCAACATTTTTGCCATCGGAGACGTGGTTGGAGGTCCGCTTCTTGCGCACAAAGCTTCTCGCGAGGGAATTGTCGCGGCGGAGGTAATCGCAGGTCAAAACAGTTACTTCGATAATGTCGCGATTCCATCCGCCATTTTCACAGATCCTGAAATTGCGGTCGTCGGAATGAGCCCAAAAGAGATATCTGCAAAAGGTATTACAAGCACAACAGGCAAATTTCCCTTTTTGGTTAATGGAAGAGCCCTTGCCTCTCCAGAAGCGGATGGATTTACGAAGATCATTGCAGACAAAAATTCAGGGTTGGTATTGGGAGCGGGAATCGTGGGACAGGAAGCTTCGGATCTGATAAGTGAGCTGACCTTGGGGCTCGAAATGGGAGCGACTCTTGAAGACATTTCAATAACGATACATCCGCATCCTACTCTTCCGGAGACTATTATGGAAGCCGCTGAAAACGCTCAGGGAAAGGCGATCCACATAATCAACAAACCTGTATCCAGTTGATCATGGTCGTATCGGCGATTTGGGAGAGATCTACTACAGCCAGCCCGAGAGCCGTGATAAACATGCGTTGTTGTTTGACTTGGGCTTTTCACGAGACTATCAAAAAGTCTGGACTTTCCAAAAACAGATTCTCGAAAAGAGAATCGAAGGAAAGATACCTGATGCCCTAATTCTAGTCGAGCACGATCATGTTTTGACTCTGGGAAGAGGCGGTCATGCTGAAAACATCTTGATCGAAGGCCTTCCGAAATTCGAGATCGAAAGAGGAGGCGACGTAACGTACCACGGTCCCGGGCAACTTGTGGCGTATCCAGTAGTCTCGCTGACCGAGAGGAACCTAGGAGTCAGACAGTATGTAGAAAAACTAGAACTTGTCATCTCTGAATGTCTTCTAAAGTTTGGACTGAATTCCGAAGGCAAACTAGGTCTCCTCACAGGAGTTTGGATCGATGGAAAAAGAAAAATTGCCAGCATCGGTGTTGCCACTTCACACTGGGTAACTTATCATGGCGTAGCGCTGAACGTGAATACAGATCTTTCATATTTTCAAAAGATAAGACCCTGCGGCTTTGAGGCAGGCATAATGACCTCTATGGCTAAAGAGCTCGGATCTCCCTTGGATATTGCCGCGGTAAGGAGAGAAATTACTGAATCCTTCAGTAATCAGTTTGAGATGAATCTTGCACCGTCCGAGAGCTTGTCTTGAAAGTTTCTTTCAACAAACTTTTAGTTCATGAATCGAGAACCGATTACCACTCTTCTGTAGTAAGCTGAGCTGTTTTTGGATTCACCGAAAGGAGTAGAGAGCGTAGCCCCGGCAAGGAAGGTTGGCAAGCTCGAGATAATATTTCGTCTTACCCGGGCTCAATTCCTTCCGCTAATTCTTCTGCCTGCTTGTCTTGGCACGGCGTTGGCTTTTAGATACTCTAATTCTTTCAATCTTGGATATTTTATTCTAGTTTTTCTCGGAGTAGCGCTACTGCATCTCGGTGCGAACGCTATTGATGACTGTTATGACTTTCAAAACGGAGTGGATGCAATAGCTAACTCGATGTTTCCTCCGGACTTTGGCGGATGGAAACCTCTTCCCAGGAGCTATATTTCTCTGAAGAATGCGAAGCTGGTTTCGGGCTTGCTTTTCCTGGGCAGCATCTTGATTTCGATCTACTTTTGGTTCTTAGTTGGCTACTGGTCGTTTGTCTTCGCTATTGCCGGAACAATGCTTGCAATCTTCTACACGGCGCCGCCGCTCAAGCTCGATTATCGAGGAAAGGGACTTGGTGAGATAGCAATACTTTTCGCGTTCGGTCCGATTCCAGTTCTTGGTTCATATTACGTACAGACCGGCGCCCTAAGTCTTTCAGCATTGTTGGTGTCCTTATCGGTGGGAATACTCACTGTTACGATCTTGGTAGATCATGATATGATCTTTTACGAAGTTTACCAGCGTGCAAAGAAATTCAGCTTGGGAGCCATCCTGGGTAGGTCTCATGCGCTTTCTGCTTCACTAGTTCTGACGATCGTATCTTACACGATTGTACTTATTTCCGTGGAAATTAACATCCTCCCGATTGGTAGTCTTCTCGCGCCGATCATTTCAGCAGCTATACTAGCGCGAAAGTCCGTAACATTCAGACGGCCGAACGAGCCGCCGCCATTTTACGTTCCGTTCACCGCAAACGCGTTGCTCGCGAGCTGGGCTTTTACTCTGGTCTTGGCAATTACGGCAGCGCTGAAAGTCTAGTTTACGCGCGCTCCGCCAAGCATCAATAATCCAGGATTTTCCAATATAGAGATAAGTCTCGTCGTGAACCTTGCTGCGTCCGCACCATCGACGATCCGATGGTCGAAGGATAGTGAAAGGTAGCACATTTCTCGGATCGTAATCTGATCGTCTTTAACAACGGGTCTTTTCTGAATCTTCTGGACTCCAAGAATTGCAACTTCGGGAGTATTGATTATCGGAGTGGAAATTAGTCCCCCAAGTGTCCCGATGTTTGTTACGGTAAACGTCCCGCCCTGAATCTCCTCCAGTGCGATTCTTCCATTTCTTGCTTTTTCGGACAGCTCGTTCAGCTCACGTGCTATTTGGAAGATGCTTTTCTTGTCAACGTCTTTCACAACGGGGACAATGAGCCCATTCGGAGTGTCTGTAGCAAACCCGATGTTGTAGTAGCGCTTTATGATCATCTCCTGTTTTTCGTCGTCTATTGAAGCGTTAAAGTGAGGAAATTCTTTCAGGCAAGCGACAGCAGCCAACATAATGAAGGGCATGAATGTAAGTTTGACATTTTGTTCTTCAGCGACGGCCTTTAGCTTCTCTCTGAGAGCAACCAGCTGTGATAGGTCAGCCTCGTCGATGTGGGTTACCTGCGCGGTTGTGTGAAGAGAACGAGCCATCTTTTCAGCGATGCGCTTCCTTATCCCATGCAGCGGAATTCTGTCTTCAGCTTGCGATTGCTGTCGAGTCGCGGCCGCTGTTGCCGCGGCCAATGTAGAGATTTGTAGTGATGGTTTGGAAACTGTTTGAGTAATTTCCTGAGGTATCTGTTGCTGCAGCTGAGGCGTGCTTTTTTGTGTACCTGCGGATTTTCTAACATCTTCCTCCGTTATTCTTCCTGCTGGTCCGGATCCCTTGATCGTGTTTAGATCTACGGAAAGATCCCTAGCAAGCTTTCGCGTTGCCGGAGTCGCGACAATTCCGATTGTCGATGTTTTTGCGCCCTCTTGCATTGTAGTTGGCTGATCAACCTTCTGAACGACAGGGGGAACTTCCTTTACCGCAGTACTCATCTGTGATGCGGGCTTTGGTTTGCCAGGTCCATTAGATTGATCTTCGTCCAGTGTAACAAGAACATCACCAACTTTTGCGGTCTGTCCCTCTTTTGCAAGAATTTTCGCTACCTTACCGGTCGTGGGCGATGGTATCTGAACCGTGGCTTTGTCCGTCATTACTTCGACCATGGGCTGATCTTCGGAGATTTTGTCTCCCTCTCGGACGAGCCACTTTACAATCTCCCCTTCAGCGACGCCCTCGCCCAGATCTGGAAGTTTGAATTCGCGCGACATTGCGTTAATTCTCCTCGATAACTAGTTCTAGCAGAAAACTGGTCAGTCTTATCAGTTTTTCAACACAAGATACCTTGGTCCAAAAGTCTCAAGAAATTAAGCGGATTTCTTCGTCTCTGAGGAAACCGAACCAATTATTTCCGTATTTATGAAATTGCGAAACGACGGATCAAACCAAGTTTCCATTTGGTTTTCTTTCCAGTGCTTTCCAATTGATCCGTAACGGAAGGCATTTTTCATCCAATTCAACCAGCCCTCCCAGTCGTTGTCGCTGAGAATCCCTCTCTCCCTCATGTGATATGCATGAGCGCAAATGAACTGGACATAATAAGCGAAGGGCATTTCTTCAGTTATTTCAAAAGGCGCGTCGTAAATCATTCTTACCAGTTTAGGGCTTTCGATGAACAACGAAATCAGACCGTGCAGTTTTTCGGTCAGGTCGTTCATAACCCGCGTCTCAAGATCCACACTCATCTCTTTCAGCTGTCTGCGAGAAAAGTACAGAGTCAGAAGTAGGGTCGCTACGATAGCAATCGTCTGAGCGAGGCTGAGAATATCGGAGAATCCTAATGATGCCATGTCAGAGTTCAGATTAGGCTGAGGTAAGATTAATCTTTAGACGCACGAAGAATCTTGATCGATTCTCTTCAAGCCGTTCCTATATCTCGCGGACAACTCTGCATATTTTTGTTTGTAGAACGACCAGACCTTCCTGTCTTCATCTGTAACATCTCTGACGGGTCTTGCGGGAATTCCTACAGCCACCTTTCCGTCGGGAATAACCGAGCCTGACGTTACAACTGCTCCCTCTCCTATGATCGCCCAAACTCCAACCTTTGCATAATCGCAAATCCTAGATCCCAAGCCGACAACCGCATAGTCTTTGATCTCGCAATTGTGCAAGATAGATCCGTGTCCTATCTGAACGTCATTTCCAACATTACAGGCTTCGTCGAATCTTGCATGAAGAACGCAATTTTCTTGTATTGAAGTCCGGTCACCAATTCGAATAGCTCCATAATCGCCGCGTAATACCGCGCCGGCACCTATGAAACATCGTTCGCCAACAATGACATCTCCTATGACTGATGCGTTATCGTGAACGAACGATGCAGGAGAAATGCTCGGAGTTCTATCCTCGAATGAGTATATTGCCAAAAGCGATTCTTACAAAGTAGAGGTCAGATCTAAGCTTTTCGGAAGTCAGGATGCGCTTTCCCAGATATCCTGCAGTCCTCTGGGCAGAGAGCGGGAGATTTCCAGCGCTTCGACCGGTGTCATGATCCGCTTAAGCGATGAGAAGACTTCCCTTGCCGCGATGTAAGCCTCCTCCATCGTTTCAAATTTTCCCTGTTTTTTTATCGGTTCCAGAAAATCGCAAGTGTCAAAGTACTGCTCTGAACCCTGCTGTTCGACTACAGCCCAGAGGCTCCTAATTCCCGCAGGTAGTGCTTTCTTGAGCTGTTTCTTTTGCTCCGGGGAAAGTCTCTTGCTCATGAGGTAAAGAGTAATTCTTGCAATTCTTTCAGCCCGTTCCAAGTTATCGAGTTCGAGTCTTTGATCGAGCTCTCGAAGGAACCTTTTCTTTGATACAAGTTCCCTGTCGCCGGTTAAAAGCCTAGAACGCTTCTCCAGAACATCCGCTTTGGTTGCACGAAGAATAACGACTCTATTACCAATGGAAGCAATAGCAGTATAGGGAAGTACTAGTCTTCTCACCCTCTTTTTGCCACGGATTACGACAAAAGTATCAGCGTTGAGGGCACGGACTCTTCCCGCAGTCATTCCGTCCTCGAACCTTACTTCGCTCCCCAGCCTTGGTACGCGCTGCTGCTCTTGCTGTTGATCTATACTCTCAGCAATTCGCAACTGATGTGATTTGACCTAGCTTCGATTGATGGAAATGATCTGACATATAACTCTAGGTTCAAGAACGATATACCACCCTGTGAAGCTCGAACATAAAGCGGGCCCCGATGTCTGTTTCTAGTACGCGTACGTAACATCTAGACTGTTCTAGAAGTTTCAAGCTGGAATCGGGCCGAGCCGTCGCAGCGATTACGGGTCAAGGGCCAACCCGGCAAACCGACTCGAACTTTGAAAGGGAATTTCTTCCAAATTGCATCAGGCCTAGCATCAGCTATTGCGTTATTTTTGGCCTCGATGCAAATACCTTTGAAGCAAGATGATTGCATCTGGGGTAAAATCATCAGGATTATTTTTGGCAATTGCGTTGATCTCGTCGGGCAAGACAAATTTCACCTGCTGGACTTCGGTACGATTTATTGAAATCTTAGCATCCGATACGCACTCGAAAGCGTAGGCTACCTCAAACTCGGTCTTGTTTGACCATGTTATTGGAGGAAGGAATTCCTTGAACACAAACTTTTGCCTTTCGTTCATGCCGAGTTCTTCCCTTAGTTCTCTGTCAGCCGCATCGGCGGGGATTTCCCCAGCTCTAACATGCCCACTGCAGGATACCGTCCACTTTCCCGGGAGCCAATCGTCAGAGATGCTCCTCTGTTGTAGTAAGATCTGTCCTAGCGAGTTCCTTAAGAAAACGCAGACTGTCCTGTGAAGAAGGCCTCGGCTCTTGCATTCTTCTAGCGGGGCAACGAAAAGGACGCGGTCCGCGTCATCCACAACTTCGACACTTTCAGACGTGCTCAAAAGTACGATCCCCATCGAGAGGCATTATCAATCGAGCAGCACCAACGAGGGATTATCGATCGGTCACTGCCACGAATTAGGTTCGCTTCCTGCAAGAAATATCTGTCGCTTTATCTAGCCCAAATTCGATAAACAATTTCAGTTGCAAAAAGCCGATACTGAGTTAATCGAAGGCGCTTGGAAATACGCGGAAAGTCATCGTTCTAATTTCTTAGATCAATTGAAAAAACTCGTCAGCCAACCTAGTATTTCAGCTCAGAACATTGGGTTGAAAGAATGTGCCGAGCTCGTCAGAGTTGGTATGTCAGAGCTTGGGATCGATGCCAAACTTTTGCAAGTTGAAGGAGCGCCGGAAATCGTGTATGGTGAACTCAAAGGAACACCCGGAGCAAATACACTTGTGGTCTATAATCACTATGACGTCCAGCCTGTCGAGCCGCTGGAGGAGTGGAAATCCAATCCTTTCGACCCCATCGAGAAAGAGGGAAAGTTCTATGGAAGAGGAGTGGGAGACGATAAGGGAGAACTCGTTGCGAGATTCAATGCGATAAAATCCATCATTGATTCCGGTGGATCGGTCAAGCCCAACGTAAAGTGGCTGGTCGAGGGTGAGGAAGAAGTTGGTAGTCCTCATCTGCATAACTTTGTAACAAAGAACAAGTCTCTACTCAAAGGTGATGGCTGTCTATGGGAGGGTGGCGACCGATCTTCAGCTGGAAGATCTGAAATTCAGTTAGGCGTCAAAGGTCTGCTTTATGTAGAGTTCCGACTAAGAGTTGGTGAAAAGGATCAGCATTCGCAGTACGGCACGATCGCTCCAAATCCAGCCTGGAGACTTGTGAATCTTCTGAAGACTATCAAGAATGATAAAGAAAGGATCCTGATTGATGGTTTCTTTGATGACGTTGCAAAGCCAACGCCACAAGAAAGAAAATTTCTAAGGGAAAATGATTTTTCATCAAAGGCATTACGAAAAGTCCTTCAAATTGATTACCTTCTTGAGGAGAAGGACGATGTCTCAACAGTTACAAAACACCTTTACAGTCCAACAGCCAATATCGCGGGTTTTGGCGCAGGGTATCTCGGAAATGGTACGAAAACGATCGTTCCGAAGGAAGCATTTGTAAAAATGGATTTTCGCTTGGTGGCTAACATGCGGGCTGCCGATATTGAAAGAAAGTTGAGAAAGCATCTGCACGAACGCGGCTTTAACGACATTGAAATTATCGTCTATTCCAAGGAAGATCCTGCAAAGACTGCCGTGGAGAGCTACATCGCTCAAACAATGATCACCTGCGCGGAAATGGTTGATGGTGAGAAACCGAATGTATGGCCGACCGTGGGGGGAACCGGACCGATGAGCTTGTTCACCCGTGAGCTCAAACTGCCGACTGCAATGGGCGTCGGAGTTAATTATCCTGGAGCGAGCTTTCACGCACCGAATGAACACATCGTCATTGACTACTACATGAAGGGTGTCAAGCAGCTAATCTGCCTGTTTTCAATGTTCTAATCTATGGAGCTAATCGATCGCAGTTTTCCGTAGGTCTTGAAGATCTTAGAACAACGCATTGTTTTAATGTAGGAAGATAAGGGGCCTTTCTTGGGAGGTCGGAGAAGTAACGTTGGAAAAGAAAGAACACGTATGCTCGAACCCTGAGCATGAAATGAAGTTTGCAGAAAGCACAGAAACTGGTCAGTTATTCTGTACGATTTGCAAGGCTCCCTTCAAAGAGCGTCAGATCGCTTAGCTAAGCGCCTGAAGCAGCTCTTCATTGTACTGCATACTCGACGAGACTAGACAACTGTGCTCGGCGAGATGCAGCGTGCACATGAAGGAACCACAACCGCAATAGTGACTCGCGAGTTCCTTTGAGCCATCGCATTTGAAACAGAAAATAGTTCTTCCGACAACTTTTATCCTCTGTCGTATCTTCGGTTCCATTTCTTCGAAGAGATCCACTTTTTCCTCTTTCACATCTGACGAGTTTGTCGGACGCCCCGGGTGTCTCATGTCGGAGTCGAGAGCGACTCTGAATCGATTTCACGGAAGAAGTCAATTTATTGAGATGAAGGACTCACAATCGTTTCACTAATAACAGAAACACAAATAGGATTCCCCGAAAAGGTTCAGAAGGGATTCCTCGGTCTTGGCAGTCTTAAGAAGAGCCTACGCTGTTCGCCCTAAGCGTCGTAGGAGCGGCGAAAATCTTGCCTCGACCGCTGAAATACGTGATCCAATTCATGGCTACATTTATGCAAATGCGTTAGAACGCCAGATTATAGACACCTCCATTCTTCAACGTCTCCGAAGAATTCGGCAGCTAGCCGGATGTCATCTTGTATATCCTGGTGGGCAGCACTCCCGGTTTGAACACGTCATCGGCTGCATGTTTCTCGCTGGACGTGTCGGAAACGTTCTCGAGTCCCGGAAAATTGGTTTTGATAGAGAATCCACCTTAAAGCTTCGAGTTTCTGCGCTCTTACACGACGTAGGTCACGGTCCATTCAGCCACATGTTTGAGGAGGTCCTCGCTCAAAAGACCGAGGTCACTCACGAGGACATGAGCCAGCGGATAATCCGAGAGACCGAAATCGGGGATATCCTCGCCAGTTACGGACTTTCCAGGTCTGAAATCAGCGAACTCTCGGTAGGCAAATCCAAGCGAGAAAAGAGGTTCATGAACGAGGTCATTGGAGGAGGACTATCTGTCGATATCATGGACTATCTCCTCAGAGATTCCTATTTTACAGGAGTAGAGTATGGTAAGGTTGACGTTCACAGGATCATCAACTCGTTTCAGGTCGTCGAAAATGACCTTGCAATTTCGCAAGCCGCGGTATTTGCGTTTGAGGCCTTGATGATTTCCAGATACGAAATGTTTCGAGCGGTCTATTTCCACAGGACAGTTCGAGCCGCCGAACTAATGCTGATCAAGTCCATGAGTCTTGCAGACAAAGCTCTCAATCTCACTGACCTATCATTGCCGAATTATCTTTCGTTGACAGACGAGATTACACTCCAGAAGATTTCGAGCATTGATCCTGGCCAAGACAAGGAACTAAAACTTGCAAAGAAATTAGCAACAGATTATCAGAGACGCAAGCTGTTAAAGTGCGTGTTCGAGCAAACTGTTCAGATGAAAGGTAGTTTTCTCAATTCGATATTCAATCAGAGAGGTTTTCGGGAAAGCCTTGAGGTCCAGATCGCAGACAGAGCAAACGTGGATTTAGGCGATGTCTGGGTAGATGTCCCGACGGCTCCTTCAGTCCCCGTGTCGTCTGCAAGGGAATCATTAAGTGAAATCACTGTTGTCCGTGGAAGATTTGAAAATGAGGACCACTATAGAAAAAAGTCCAAAAATGATCTTCAAGCCTACACCCTAGGAATAAGCGAGCTTCCGCTGATTGGGACGATCGCGGGTTACATGGATATCATGAGAGTGTACACGACTTCCGAAAATCGGGCCAAGGTGAAAAGGGCCGCGGAATCCATACTGATGAAAGAGGGTTTTGTAAGCAAGGTTTCAATGTGAGAGCGAACAAGGCCAAACTTTTGAATGCGATCGCAAGCCTTTTGAATCATGTTCTGGTTGGGGTTTGGAAACGGAAAACCCCATGGTAACGGCCTTCAGTAATCGCAATCACTCTTCGAGCGCACTCCTTGTGATTTCCACAGGTTTTTTCCTTCTCGCTGTTCTCTTCTCCCTAATTGGCAGGGATGGGTTCTATGTTTCGCTTGCTCTTTTGGTGCTGGGATGCTTTTCTATGATTGCCGTTGGCATTCTGCATGAATCGCACTCGAAATCCGCGGCGATAGCTCAGTCCTCACTTATTGCAGAGGCCGAGGATTTCTAAAGCGTTTCGAGAATTTTCTGGAATTCCTTGAATGGAATCCCAACTAGCTCTTCGAAGCTTTCGCGCGCCCGTCTCGCACGGACCTGCGAGGACGGGTCATTAGATTTCTTTTGAAGCTTTGAAAGGAATCCAGTAAGAATTAAGGCGTTCCGTGCTCTTTCCTCCGAACCAAGGACAGAGATTAGCTTCTTGAGCAATCTCGCATCAGCCCCATCCGCATATATCATAATGCTCCCCGGTTTGTTAGACCTGAAAGAAATGTCGAGCAAATTGCAAGCCCGCGGATTTCGATCAGATATATACTTGCTTCCTTTTTGTATCAGTTGCGATACAAGATGCTTAATCGGATTTATTTGTCCCCCGAACCGGGTTCTCCGATTTTGACTTTCAACAATTCCACAAGATCTTCAAGTTTTTTTCCGTCGGGATCAATACCAAGCTGTTTCGCGATAGACTCAGAGATCTTTGTCTCGATCACGTAAGATGCTCCTCCGAACATCTTGGAGAGAGCGGCTTTTAGGGCGTGCAGGTTGTACGCCAGGGAATTCAAATCAACAGAATGTTCAAGCTCTAAGATGTAAACTAGTGATTCAACTACCGGTCCGCCACCGAAGTAGCTCAAGCCCTTCACAACAGCCGTTGCAACCTGATGGTTTAATGCCGCTGACTGATCTTCCGATAACTGTTTTGATTTCTTACTCGTCGAGATCGGAGACGTTTCATTGGTACTCTGCAAGTCTTTGACTCAGCCCTATTGGAGGACTAATCCCGACCCGTCCTTTGGGAAACAGTTCTTCGGAGCCTGTCTTCCTCAATTAGAAATCTCTGCTGTTACTTTCCTTTCTTGCTGATTTTTCTCAGGAGAGGAGCGGTAGAAGTAGAGGGCCGTGTATATTGCGAGAGTGCTGAAAAACGCTGTAAGAATTAGCAGCACGTCTTTTACCTCATTAATCAGAGGCAATGGTCGCCAAATGTCTGACACGAGGCCCATAATTGGCGAAAGGAGCAGGGATGCGAATGCAAACGACAAGTATCTGAAGACAGTCTTTGGCTTGCTGAGAGCAACGATCTCAGCATTTGCCGTCAGTCCTATCAGTTTCATTGAATAAACCATGGCGGCGAGCAGGAACACAACTGCCACCATCTCGAGAGCTGCATCGATAGCTGACATTTGACTTTAGCAACTCCACTGGGTAATAATATCGAATGACACGTTCATTTTATCTTCTAGACCCTTTTTTTCCTGACGCTGGCTCTCTTCATTGTCGCGAGACTGAAATAATCCGTTGTGGATGCTGGATCAGTTCCCAGAATCCCATCTATAACGCTTGGTGACATTTATTCAGCATAATCTGCTGAACACTCATTTCCTTAAAATCGAGCCGTTCGAAAATCTCATTACCAAAAGAGATTGAAATCCATTAAGGGAGTTACGATATTTTTCGCTTTGGAAAGGCACATCAGAGTCTCGACTCAGGGAAGATTGACTATACCCAAGCAGATTAGAGACAGCCTGGGAATTTCTGACGGTCAGCCAATTGTCGTTAGGTCTAATGCGGCTAGAAAGGAAATTGTCATAGTCCTCCAGCCTACAATTTCCGATTACAAGTAAGGCCGTCTGATTAAGTTCCATGAAAGGATTCAAATCTTAAAAGAAAAAGTAGAGTGTCAATCATCAATATGCAGGAACGAGTGACAAGACTTCAGCCATCGGAAAGATCGAAACAGGTGGGCCTCTCCGGGATCAGAGAAATTTTTGAAAAAGCACAGACAATTCCCGACGTCATCAGATTGGAATTTGGCGAACCCGATTTTGACACGCCTGAGAACATAAAGTCTGCTGCCATCAAAGCCATAAACAGCGGAAAAACAAAATACACTTCTAGTGCCGGTCTTCCTGAACTTAGGAGTGCAATCTCCGCAAAGTTGTCGCGGGAGAACGGAGTTGACTATAATCCCAAAAGCGAGGTCGTCGTAACTGCCGGCGCCACGTCTGCCCTAAATCTTGCCCTCCTTTCTGCCGTCGATGCTGGCGACGAAGTATTAATACCAGACCCCGGATGGGCAACCTATTCGCATGCAGTTCAGGTAGTAGGAGCTAAGCCAGTCCCATACCCGCTCAAGGAATCGAACGATTATGCCTTCGAGAGGAATACTGCCGAGAAGCTGGTAACGCCAAAAACAAGGGCAATCTTGATCTGTACTCCTAGTAATCCGACCGGGGCGATACTTCCAAGATCAAACATCAAGGAAATCTCCGAATTTGCAATCGAACGAAATCTCTTCGTGCTCTCTGACGAGGTCTACGAAAAATTCCTTTACCGGGACGGCAGCAACGATAGAGTAGAACACGTTTCGATAGCCAGTCTTCCAGAGATGAAAGACCGCACTGTTACTATCAATGCTTTTTCAAAGACGTATGCCATGACGGGCTGGAGGCTGGGCTACGCCGCAGCGCCTGAAGCTCTTTCAACGGCGATGACTAAGATCAATGCTACGCAAGCCTCTTGCGTATCTTCGATCTCTCAGTACGCCGCGCTAGAGGCATTAACTGGTCCTCAAGATTCCGTCTCAAGGATGATTTCTGCTTTCGCAAAAAGGAGAGAGGTCCTGGTTGCGGGGATAGACGAACTGCCGGGATTTTTCTGCCCAATGCCCAAGGGTGCATTCTACGCCTTTCCCAACATTTCTGGAACTGAGATCAACTCTCACTCGCTCGCAATGAAGATAGTCGAAGATGCCCACGTCGCGGTCGTCCCTGGGTCTGCTTTTGGAAGCCAGGGTGAAAACCATCTGAGATTAGCTTACGCCAATTCGCTTGAGAACATCGAGGAAGCCCTGAGGCGGATTCGGAGGATTCTTTAGCTTCCGACCGCTCGGGTAACTCGAACATCCTTTATCATCATTACAGGCGCGAGAGTTGGTGTGCTCACTTCCCACCATTTGATCCACTCTCGCTTGTCTGAAACAAGCTCGATCGCTGAAAGTTGTCTCGGAACGGAGTCGCTCAATCTGAAACCGCTTACCGGCTCCCTCAACTCGCCGGACTCGATCCTAAAAGCCGCGTCCCTCGGGACTGTCGAGTATTCGCCCGTTCGAATGTTTTGATACCGAGTGTACCAATTGTTTGTTACAAAGATCCCATCTTTAGTCTCACGAACCATTTCTTCAAAGTCAGAGTCTCCTGACGAGTAAACAATCGAGTTCGGTCTCGGAGCGATGATCCCAGCGTTGCCCGTTGATCGGTCTTTGCCGAATTTCTTCGCAGTAGAAGTGTTGTGAAGCATCGTCGTGAATACGCCGTCTTGAATGATTCGATTTCGTCCGGTCGGGACTCCCTCATCGTCGTAAATTCTTCCGCCGAGCCCGCCTTCTGACACGCCGACGTCCTCGATGTTCAGGTTTTCAACCCCGACACTTTGACCCAATTTGTCTATGAGGAAAGAATTCCCGGACTCGATAGCGTAGGCAGAAGCTGAACTAGCCACAGGCAAGATATTTGCGACAACAGTTGGACTGAAGATGATGTTGTATGCCCCCTCTGAAACGGTCTTTGAGTTAAGTGCTCTCTTCGCATAATCACCTGCCCGCTCACCTGCTTCTCCAGGCTTGAAATCGGAAAGGTACGAGGAACATGACAATCCATGGCCAGAAGAGTTGTCGTCAGCAAATGCCCTAATATTCAAGAGAACTCTCGAGGATCTGTCGAATCCATTCACGCCTCCCGTGGTAACGATGAAGAGATCGGTTACGTCGGAGTTGAGTGACCCGCTCGCACGGACCGCACCTGAAGACAGAGCTCTATCGACGGCCTCTTTTGTAAATTCTACGTAGGGAGCATCTATCACTCCCGGATCGTAGTTTCCATTTGTTGGATTGTAATGAAAAGGACCCTTAGGCAGGGGAACGTAGTCAGGGCTCTCAGGAAGCGCCTTACAGGAAGATACGAGGTTCTCGACAAAGTGCATTATTCCTTTTTCTGTCGGATTAAAGCTCGAGCCTACGATTCTCTTCTTCGACATTGCAAGATAAAGGTCGATAGTTATGTTTCGTACGCTGTTTACGAGCGTTATCGAGTTATTTGCAAAACGGACCTGGTTTTCATTTGATAATGCGGCAATCACAGAAGCATCTTCGCACCCCAGTTTCATCGCATGATCTAAGCCGAGATACGCCGCTTCTTCCAACTGATTTTTTTCGCTTTGCATTGTCTTACCTCGAGCCCACTCTTACGTCCTTCAATCTTACGTGCGGAGCCCCGATAAACACCGGTGCTCCCTGCATCGGATCTCCTTTCCCGCAAGTCCCGCAAGTGAATTCAAGATCGTTTGCTCTGGCATCGATACTTCCCCAGTATTTTGGCGTCGTAATCTCAAGTACGGGATTTTTGATTCCTTCTTTTAGTTCGCCGTTCTCGATCCTATAGGCTTCTAGACCCACGTACCGCTGATTCAGACGCTTGTCGTCGATATTCCACTCCATGAAGCTTTTGATGTAAACTCCATTTTTGGTCTCATGGAGCATCTCATCAAAGGTCCAGTCGCCGGGCTCGATGAAAGTGTTAGCCATCCGGATTATTGGCTCTCGGTCGAATTCTACCGCCCTAGACGAACCGTTGCTTTTGACTCCGAAAGTCGTAGCCGTCGCTCGATTTTGCAAGAACTCTGTGAATTTGCCACCGGTTATCAACTGTCGCTTTCTCGCCTTTACTCCCTCATCATCATAGAGATAGAATCCCATAGAGTTAGGAATCGTCGGGTCGTCAGAGACAAAGGCTTCTTCACTTCCAATTTGCATTCCAAGCTTGTCGGGTTTAAGGAAAGATTCACCTGCTTGCGCTCCCTCTCTTCCCAAAATCCTGTCAGCCTCACCGGGATGTCCGCATGATTCGTGGCTGGTCAGACCTGCAACGTTCGGGCCAAGAATGATTCTGAGGTTCTCTTCTGTCGGTGGCTTTGCTATCGCCTTGATTCCGTTTGTAATTTCTTTGAGTTGCGCCGGAACGAGAGAAGTGAGATTCAAGTCCTCCATGATTTCCCAGCCACCAGTTCCGCCGAGTCCGGCGTAGCCGGGTGGCACAGTGACCGTGGAAGGTCGTCCTTCGTAAAATCCGGTAAGCATGCACTGATAACCGACTCTTGGGATTCGGCCCCGCAGTTTCGAGCCGTCTGAATTTGCGTAGTATTTCTCGTCGATCGATGAGAATGCAATCAGGGTTTTGTTTGGAAAGGTCACATCCGAAACGCTTGCAGGAATCGAATCGTTGATCTCCTTGAGGAATGAGAACAAAAATTCCGCTCCAAAATCTTCTAATTTCTTTTTCTCGGGCACGCCCCAAGTTGCAATTTGACTTTCCTCCCTGGAAAATTCGGTCTTTTGTTTCAACCCTTCGGAGGCGTACTTCGCGCTTTTTACCAGCCGGCCAACGAGATCTGAAACGGATTCTTTAGAAACCAAATTTGTCGCACCGAATGCGAGCGCGCCATCAACCAAGACCCGAACTCCAATTCCTTCGGCCTCGGAAACCGCTGCGGGCTGCGGCTCGCCGTTTCGGGAAAAGCACGCCAAGTCAAAGGTCCGCTGAAACCTCGCCTCCGAGTAGTCGCAGTGTTTCATCATAGCCAGATCGATGGCTAAGGAAACCGAATCTTCATTTTCCAAAAATTAGTGGCACCTTTCTACTGGACACAGAGCCTGCAGTCGATATTTGTTGCTTTCCGTATTTCATCAACAAAACCTTACATTAGAAAACAAACGGATCTGTTTTCAATCATGTTCACTCCTGTTTGCAAAACTTCGGAGCTTCAGGAGGGCGAGTTCAGCAGATTTGATGTTCAGGACAGGCCTTTGCTCGTAGTTGCTTTTGGCGGAAGCTACTTTGTGACCGATTCGATCTGTACCCATGAAGAAGCTGATCTTTCGCTCGGGATGTTTTCAGGCGGGGTAATAACCTGTCCGCTACACCGTGCAAAGTTCAAAGTTCAAAGTGGCGAGGTTATTTCAGGACCCGACGACGGTTCCCCAGATTCGATCAAAAACCTCAGAGTATATCAGACAAAAGTGGAAAACGGGGAGCTCTACGCGGACCTTTGACAGAATGGTTCAAATTCAATTTTAGGATTTCATGATTTGAAGTTGCAGGGATCAGCTCAGAGAGAGTCCACGTCATCTCTGGTCGACATTTTCTTCAAAGCAAAAGAGTTAGAACGACAAGGGTTTGACGTTATCCACTTTGATGCGGGTGAGCCGGATTTTGCTCCTCCTCAAGAAGTCGTGGAGGCAACAGTCAAGGCGTTGCGCGAAGGACATGCTAGATACGCGCAATCCGCTGGCATTCCACAAACTCGGAAGGCTATCGCAGACAGTCTGAATTCAAAGCACCAATCGAATATCACTCCAGAGCAGGTTATCCTAACGGCTGGCGGCCGGCTCGCTCTATACTATACTTTCATGAGTCTCTCAAGAGAAACAAAAGTTGGGATATTCTCGCCCGACTGGCCGGCCTACAGAGACATTTGCAATTTTCTTCAACTGCCAATCCGGTTCTTCACATCTTCCCTTGAAAAGCGGTGGGAAATTGACCCCGATGAAGTAAGAAGGAGTGGATGCGGAGCTCTTGTCCTAAACTATCCCAACAATCCTACGGGAAAGGTACTCGATCTTAAGACGTTGGAAGAGATAATCGAAATTGCAAGACAGAAGCAGATGATTGTAATCAGTGACGAAGTCTACTCGGACTATGTTTTCGATGTCTCGAGAAGATACAAGAGCATTCTTGAAACCGATCTCCCAAACAAGATTTTCGTTACCTCTATGTCAAAAAGTTACGCGATGACCGGATTTAGGGCAGCATACGTGATTTCCGATCGTGCGACCATTTCTCGAATGGTGAAACTCAATACCATGATCATTACGAGCATGCCAGAGTTCGTACAGTACGGAATGCTCGCGGCGCTCGATTGCAAGGGTTACGTCTCTGATAAAGTAGAGCTGATAAGGAAACGACGAGAAGTAATCACAAAGGCCTTGAAAAAGTACCTGGATGCAGAATTTTACTCGCCGGATGGCGCCATGTACATCTTTCCGCGATTGCGCTCGAAAAAATCTGAAGAAAATTTCAATTCAGAAAAGTTCGCTTTGGAGCTTCTTGAGAAACAAAAAGTCTCCGTTACTCCCGGTACGGCTTTCGGAAGTGCATTTCCCGACCACATTCGAATGACCTTGCTTCAAAGCGAAAGTAGGATCGAGGAAGGCATCGAGAGAATGTCGAAGATACTTTGACGTCATGAGGCACAATTTGTTTTTGCTGTTCTAGAAACTATCGAAACTTATCACAAATTTGTTGACGTAGAGATGTCGAACCGAAGCAGAGCAAGGAAGGCAGAACCTCTTGAAAAGACGAGTAGAGTGAAGACTCCGAAAGAGACCTATTTTGTGAACTTTGATGGCCTCTGCGAGCCTGTAAATCCGGGCGGCGTCGCAACCTACGGCGTCATAGTTAAGAAAGGCACCGAGCCTGTTTTTCAGGAGTCAGGGATTGCACTTGCAAAACCGTGGACGAAGGAGGCTTCGAACAATGTGGCCGAATACTCAGGGGCGATACGCGCTCTACGTTGGCTCAAAGATAATGGATTACATGATATGCCGATTGTTCTTCGGGGGGATTCGCGCTTGATCATTAACCAGCTCCGCGGAGAGTTCAAGGTCAAAGCCCCGAGAATCGTCAATCTATACAAACAGGCATCCAAGCTGGTTTCTGAGTTTACGGACATTAAGTTGGAGTGGGTTGACCGATCACTAAATTCCGAAGCGGACTTGTTGAGCAGACAAGCCTACCGAAAGTTCCGAAACGAATCCAAAAGATCCCGCTAACGAAAACTCCTTTTAACGATGGTGTAAAATCCGATCCCCATAGTTTTCGTGTGAATCTATCTCAGGAGTTTTGCAAGTAATATTGTCGATTCAAGATCCCCAGCTTCTGATTAGAAGGATTAAAGAAGGAACAGTCATCGACCACATAAAGGCTGGTGAAGCGCTCCGCGTACTCCAGATTTTAGGCATCACCGGAAAGGAAGGGGAAATCGTTAGTGTTGCGATGAACGTCCCCAGCTCGAAGATTGAAAAGAAGGATGTTGTGAAGGTTGCAAACAGGTTTTTGATAAGCGAGGAAACCGACAAGCTAGCTCTGGTCGCCCCGCAGGCAACCGTGAACCTCATCAAAAATTACAAGGTGTCGGAGAAGAGAAAAGTCGAGCTGCCACTCCTCTTCAAGGGGCTACTTAGATGTCCCAATCCTACATGCGTATCAAACATGCCCCATGAGCCAATTATCTCCACAATCGATGTGATCGACAAAGATACTCCTTTGCTCCGCTGTCGTTTCTGCCAGCGCCTAATTACTTCAAGCGACACTGTCCTAGTTTCAGGAGTTTCTGTCGAATGACCTGGCAAAAGTCTGCCCGGAATCAAGCACTCATTCTGATTTTTGTCGTGGTGCCACTCCTTATGTTTGGACCTGGAGCCTTGGGGTTTCTGGTAGCAAGGGCGATCGGGTTGGGAAGCAACTCGGTCTGGATCGCGCTTGTCCTATCAACGATAGGTTTCGTACTTTCAGTTATGATAACGTTAAGGGTCGGTCGTCGTTACGAAAAAGTGCGCTCGGGGGAGGAAAAGCCCGAGAGCCCTACGAGTACGTAACAAAGAAAACGAGTTTCCTGACGAGTCTCTTTTAGAGAGAGGTCAGGATGAATACGATGACGAAGCCGTAAATGGCAATTCCTTCGCCGAGAACGACAATAACCAGCGCCCTTCCGAAGAGATTGGGTTTTTCAGCAATCGCTGCAATAGCAGCTGAACCCGCATAACCAACTGCGACTCCCGCACCAAGCGCTGCTAGGCCGAAAGCAATACCCGCACCAAGAACGCTAGTAGGATTTGCGCTTGCAAGAAAAGTAGAACTAATGAGAGAACCGGCCGAGTAAGCGTGTACCGGTAGTATGACTAGAGATACTAGGGCAAAAAACCCGACCGCAATGCTAGAAACGAGGACAGTACTAGTACGCAAGATTGAATCAAAAAAACCGTCATTCATTTGCGATTATAAGAGTATTGGGAACTAGTCTTCCGGATTCTTGTCTGAGCTTACCTTCCTTTGCCTAATGTCTGGAAACTCATTTACCAAAAAAACGGTGAGTGGTAAATCATGTAGTCACACTTCGGATTGAGGATAACAAAAAAATCTACTTCGATTTTTTCTTACCATCAACAAACGATCTGTGTGAGCATTTACCGAAATTGTTAATACCCGTTAGACGACCGTGAATTTTTCAAGCTCTTTTCTTCGATTCATTTTCGCGGAGTGCATCTATCGTCCCTTGGGAGTTTACACCTTAGCCAGGATCACTCTTTTCGTTCCGAGGAGTGATCTTCCCGAGGCTAGTGGCTACATTGCCGAGATTGGCGATTTTCATCCTACATCTCCTGAATCTGACGTTTATGATAAGCGGCTTTCGGCGCTTGCCTCTACTTCGTATCGAATTTCTTCTGAATTAACTTTCATTATCGACAATCTAAGAATGAACGTCGAGCCCTCAGCGATTCAGAAGGCTTTTGCCGGTATAAAGTACGACAAGACAAACATCGAGGCCTGGAACTGGGAAGATTTCGTTGCAAAGCTCGAAGTCCGGGCCACGCCGATCATCAACTCGGTGGGCGAAATGATCCGAGAGAGGCGCGCCATGGAAAAGAAAAGGGACGACTTCCTAGCTCTCAAAAGATCCATCCAAGCGATTTCAAATTACAATATTGATCTCGGAAAAATCGAGTCGATGCGACGATTCCGCGTAGAGTTCGTAATCGTCGAAACTGCAGATCTCCCTGAGATTAGAAAGAGCCTTCCGGAATCCACATTGATCGAGGCTCCCGTATCCGATAAGGAATCGGCACTGCTTGTAGTTGGAACTCCCGATCAGGCGGATCGAATCTCAAAGAGTCTCAGGAGCTTCGATGCTAGGGCGATTTCCATTCCCAAGGATCTCCCTCAGAGTCCGCAGGCAGCGACAAAAGAGCTCGATTCAAGATTATCCACTTTAACAAAAGAGCTAGAAGAAAATCAATCAAAGACCGAGGCCGCTGTGAAATCTTCCTCGGAGAGCATACTCGGATTGCAGGAAGCGGCCGATTTCGCTTACCGGGTTCTAGAAGAACTGAAAAAATCGGGCAAGCTTAGACGAATAGCCATGATTCAGGGCTATGTGCCAACTGAACTTCTCCCTCAACTTAAAGACAGGGTTAGTGGAAGATGGCCGCTCCTTTCGGAGGAGATTGATCCGCAACGCTCCTATGCTGAGGGATTGCACGAGGCAGAAACTGGAGCAACCGAGATCGATCAGCCCCCATCAAAGTTCAGCGCAAAGGCAAAGCCGATAGTGGCGCACGAGCCGATTACCCTTACAAGCGGTCCTCCGGTTTATGGCGAGTTTGATCCCACGCCGGTTCTCGCTGTAACTTTTCCTATTTTTTACGGCATCATGTTTGGTGACGTCGGCCACGGAATTTTGCTGATGCTGGTAGGCGCTGTGATTTACCTAAGGGGAGTCACTTCGATGAAGAACTGGGGACTATTGCTTCTCTTGGCGGGAATCTCTGCAACGTTTGTTGGTTTTATCGTAGGCGAGATTTTCGGTTTCGAGCTGCCGTTTGAGCTTCCAAAACTTCTCGGGATAACTTGGCTAGGTTCGTTGAAGCAGGCTATCGGGCCAACAAACACTAACGGGCTTGCGTTCAACACGGCGACCGTACTTTTCTACATAAAGTTCACGATCTACATTGGAATCGTCCACCTCTTCATCGGGATGGGTGCCGGTGTCTACAACAAGATCAGGGCTGGTGACTACTGGCATCTGCTGGCGAGCCAGCTGCCTACTATTTCGGGCTACTCTTTCTTCCTAATCTTTGGATTTGCTTTCAAGGGGGCAGGCTTCAATCTCTCCGCCGTTACTAACGGAACGAACCTTCAAGCGAACATTGGTCTCGCTGGTTTGATTGTTTCAATAGTCTGGCTGTTTGTGGCGGGACCGGTTCTAGCAGCGACCCACAAGATCCACGGAAGCATAGTGTCCGAGGTAGGGCTTGCCACCATGGAATTTCTCGAGTGGGTGGTCTCAAAGTTCGTAGGGAACACCGTAAGTTACGTGAGGCTCTCAATTCTACTAATCGTCCACGCCGCGCTGCTATCCGCGACAAATCTGCTCTTTTACTCGTACGGTTATGCAACGGTTCCAATTCTCATAGTGATGAACCTCTTGATCTTTGCTTTCGAGGCTCTGATCGTCTACGTCCAGAGCTTGAGGCTCCACCTCTACGAATTTTTCTCAAAGTTCTACGTAGGAACCGGGACAGAGTTCAACAGCCTTACTCCTGTCAAAGAGCACGTAAAAGTAACCTGGCTGGGCAAAAAGAAAGAAAACGTCTAGCCTTTGACAACGGCGATCGGCGTCAGCCTGACGACTTTAGTACCGATGCCCGCGCGGTCAGAAACGTCCGCAACAATATCAACGTCCTTGTATGCGCCGGGGGCTTCCTCAGCCACCCCCTTCTTGCTCGCTGATTCTAGCAGAATTCCGCGCGACTCGAGATCCCGCCTAACCGCATCGTAGGGATAAGTACGAATTGCTGCTCCGCGAGACATCATCCTTCCAGCTCCATGCGCAGTAGATCCGAAGCTAACTTTGAGTGATTTTTCACGGCCGAGCAGTACCCAAGACGCGGTTCCCATGGAACCTGGAATGAAAACTGGCTGGCCCACAGATCGGTACTCCTGCGGAATCACATCGCTTCCTTTGGGAAAGGCGCGGGTCGCTCCCTTTCTGTGCACGAAAACTTTGGATTTCTTTCCAGGGTTGTCAGGATCTATTTCGTGTTCCTCAACCTTGCAGATATTGTGCGCTACATCGTAAACAAGATCCATCCCCAGGTCTGACTCGCTTCTCTGGAATACCCGCTCGAACGCCTTCCTCATCCGGTGCGTGATGATCTGCCTGTTGGTCCATGCATAGTTTAGGGCAGAACCCATCGCGAGCCGGTAATTTTCTGCTTCTCTCGATCCTGCAGGCGCACAGGCAAGTTCACGGTCCGGTAGATCGATCTTGAAGTTGGCGGCTCCGACGTCAATAATCTTCAGGTAATCGCTGCAGACCTGGTGTCCCAGCCCGCGACTGCCAGTATGAAGCAATACACAGACTTTGTTGAGGTCAGAAATTCCGAATTTCTTTGCCGCGTCCTGATCGAACACCTTGTTCACTAATTCAACTTCGAGAAAGTGGTTCCCCGAGCCCAGAGTACCCAACGACTTTGCACCCCGCTTTTTTGCCTCTCCCGAGACTTTGGATGGATCAGCGTGCTTCATGGTTCCGTTCTCCTCGCAGTACTCAAGATCAGCGGAGCGACCATAGCCGTTGTTTATCGCCCACTTTACTCCGTCTGAAAGGACTGAATCCAACTGCTGCGTAGAAAGGTTGAGAGCGCCAACATTTCCCAGTCCGGAGGGAACGGCTCGGAACATTTCTTTTACAAGCATCGAAAGCCTGGGTCTAACGTCAGCTTCCGTGAGATTAGTCCTGATTAGCCGTACTCCACAGTTTATATCGTATCCCACGCCACCTGGAGAGATTACACCGTTCTCAAAGTTCGTAGCTGCAACTCCTCCGATCGGAAACCCGTATCCTTCGTGTCCATCGGGTAAAACTATGGCATGCTTTTCTATTCCCGGAAGGTGCGCGACATTGACCGCCTGATCGATCGTTCGGTCAGTCTGCATCTTCTCAATGAGTATTTCATTAGCATAGATGGTGACGGGAACGCGCATTCCAGGTCTTGCAGTTTTTTCGATCCTGTACTCGACGTCGCCGACTTTTTCCATTCCGAACTTCATTGTGCCACGCTGGGGGGTAGATCGTAACACTGCTTTCCGCCAGCCCAAAAAGTGTTATGGCAGCTGCTTTTTGATCTGGGCGGCGACGGACGGTCCGATCTTCGGGACCGAA
>Ga0335085_10000708_pt1 | contig 87195 bp, 79 predicted proteins | sample Lox_Sample_45_FD_206712 | JGI IMG/M metagenome (GOLD analysis project Ga0335085, IMG submission 206712) | Soil microbial communities from Loxahatchee National Wildlife Refuge, Florida, United States - Lox_Sample_4.5 | ecosystem: Environmental > Terrestrial > Soil > Wetlands | place: USA... | reverse complement strand
AGTGAACGTGCTGGGCGCCCTCCGTTGGTTTCTTCGCCTTCTCGGGCAGCCTGCTTTTCATGCTAACCTCTATCTGGTGAATTCAACCTGGCCCGGCCCGGTCGGCGAAAACTGCTCAATCTCTCCATCGGGGTCGGGCCGTTCTCCTTGTTCAGGACAACACCCGCCGCCATCCACACAATCGCCTGCGCCGGAGCCATGCTCACTGTCGGGCAGGAACGCTCCAGAGACAAAAAACGGCCTTAGCTGTCGAGCCATGTTGTGCTTCGAATTCTACCTGAGCCATTCCATGGTCTCGAGCCTCGCGGAGTTTCAGATTCATACAACCACCCCGAAAGGGGTGGCCAAGGCTCACTGGTAGAACCAGTGGCTTACCTCGGTGACAGTTATTCGCCGTCGGATGCAGTGAAGATCACGCTCATACATGTTGACCCCGCGGTGCAACACGGCGACAACGGGCGCACACGGCCCGGGCGCATCACAAATGATTGTACTGTTGCGTTCTTCGTCCAGCACCCGCCCGATCTGTGGCACTTACGACCCTTATGGCTGCGGTTCGACTTGCGTGTAATGTTGCATTTCAGCGTCGTCCCGCCCGTGGGGCGCCACCAGCGCGCTATTCTGTCGTCAACTCCCGCTTTCGCGGACGCCAAATGTCGAGTCCATGAGCGCCCAAAGCAAGCAGCCCCAAAGTGGCGGGTCGCGGCGGTATTCCCCCGATCGTGTCTTCGTCGCTCCTCTGGTCGGCAAAGATAGGCTGGTTGGGCTTAGTGTTGTAAGCATAGCCCATCACTACCCCCATAAAGCCTGGACAGGCCCCCGAGTGAGGGACGGTAACTTCGGCCCAACCGTAGTGAGCCTTTCCGTTGATTTGGAATTCAAGGCCGAGGAAACCAGAGCCACCGTTGACCCAGGGGCCATTCCGGAAGTAGGTCGAAGTGCAGGTCGCCATGGAAGCGTTACGGTCGCCGCGAGAAAAGGCTTCGCCGGCGCCTATCTTTGCGCCCCGAGGGAGGCGCGAGGCCCAGGTCTTGAGATACCTAACGTAGTCACGCACGCCATTACCGGGTGCTGGGTTGACTGCTAGATACGCGGGACCAAAGATTGTAATATCGTAAGCCGTGATTCTGAAATCTTTGATACCGTCATTATTGAGATCCAGGAAAGCGTCAAGTCCGTATCTAAACGGAATATACGCGGGCGTGTACACGATTCGCGCCGCTGCTGCTTGCGCCCCGCCCATGAGCCCCAACCCGGCAGCTCCGGCGCCCAATGCGTAGGCGGCTACACGTTCGGCCAGGGGCTGCTCTAAGTCCATCTCCGCGCCGCGCGACTTCAGGCGCCCGGATTGCTTCCGCTCTTTCCCCATAGTTTCCTCCCAATTCTTGGCCAGGATTTCGATGTCGTCATCCTGAATGGCAGGAGTATGCACCCCTCGACTCGTCCGCAACGGTAATTTGGCACTTAGATAAGTTCATGCTGATTAACTTCAACAGCAAGCCTCGGCTGGTCAGTGGACTTCGGCATCGAAAGTGGCGCAAACGCTATGGCTGCAGCGACATTGGTACCGAACTGGTACTCGAAGCTGAGAGCATTTTCGGCGTAAGTGACTTTGGAATCATGGTCGGGGCGCCCGGATTCGAACCGGGGACCTCTTGCGCCCAAGGCAAGCGCGCTACCAGGCTGCGCCACGCCCCGACAACGCAGACTGGAAGCCTGCACTACAAGGCACATTCATATTCTGCCAAGGTAATCCGGTCCTGTCCAGCGTGCTTGGATCGGGCAGTAACAGGCGATCGCACAGCTTCGAATGGCGGAGCACCGCACTCTGCCCTCTCCGGTGAATTACCGCTTGCCATGACAACGGGTCGAAGAACGAATTCATGACTAAGCTCAGACCCGCGATAACGTAGGGTCAGGTCCGATCCTTGAGCTCCACCCAAATCGCCTCAAACGGCGTGGTGCTGAGGTTCTCCGGCAGATGCTGAAGCGGGGCGTCGAAGCCTATCACTTGCCCGGTTCTTCCCATGATGGTCCGCGCTTTGCCCTCAGGAAGGTAGGTTCGAAAATCGCAGTCGGTGAGCACAATCAGCACCCCGGGCGGGTGCCCATGCATCACGGATTTTTCGTTGGGACCGAACCTGACGCGGAGCACCCGCAGTCGATCGTTTTCGTACTCCACCTCGTAATGCCGGGGATCGAGCTTGACGGCATCTCCGCCTGGGGAATGAACCTCACTCATAGAGTACCCTCCATCGGGGATCGGCGCGAAACCCGCTCTGCGAAGCCGGCGCAAAGGATGTCCGGCCATAGGTTGGACGGCCTCCCCCGATGATTACGCATCTTAGGCCCATGTCCGGCAGGCGTCAAGAGACAGTGGCAAGTGGCGAGTGACGAGTGGCAAGTCACAAAAAGACGGCCGGGGTCGATCATTCGCGACTGCCGCCACGATGTCCCCGCTTCGGCGGCGAGGACCATACCGAGATGCCTCGTCGGGATCAAAATGTCAGAGCCTGCCCGGATCGCAGCGAGGAGATGAAAAAGGCAGCCGCAAGACGGCCTCTGCGGCGAGGCGTGCGGCGTCGGGGCAGGCGTGGGCGCGAGCGTTATTACGGAGCATCTCCAGGTCTTGCGTGCTGGCCAGCAACTGGTTCACCCGCGCGGCAAGCTCGCCCGGCCGCCTGACCCAATAGCCCGTGTGCCAGCAATTCTCAATCAAATGGCAGAATCGGCGTTCGTTGCCAGGCAGGGCATCGAAGACGAGGATGGGCAATCCGCTGTTCAAGGACTCCGCCACCACGCCGCCTCCCGCGCGGCTGAGAAGCAAGTCGGCGGCCGCCATCCATTCGTGCATGTTGTCGATCCAGCCCAGAACATGCACGTGGGCCAATCCCGCGGTCAGGCGGTGAAGCTCCACGCGCAGGCGCTCGTTGCGCCGGGCGATGAAAACCGCCTGAAAAGGCCTCTCGATCTTCCGCAGCTCCGCCACGACCTCGGCTGGCCCGCTCTTTCCCGACCCGCCGAAATTGACCAGCAGCACGGGAAGGTCGGGTTGGAGTCCCAAGCGGGCACGCAAGGCCAGGCGGTCAGCGGACGGCGCGAAGGCAGGATCGACAAGGACGCCGCACTCGATCACTTTTTCCGGCGGCACGCCCAGGCTGCGGATCTGCGCGGCGACTTCGCCGGGGTAGGACAGGAAGAGGTCGACTTCCGCTTGCGCCCAGGGCTTCTCGTAGGCGAAGGTCTGCAGACCGACCAAGGCATAGCGCGCGCCGGTGTCGCGCTTGTGGATGACAACCATTTCCCCCAGGCCGACCTCGGTGGCCGCGACCACGTCGGGCTGGAAAGCTTCGATGAACCGAAACAGCGGCCGCGCGCCCCGGCGATAGAGCCACCACGGCCCGCTGGTTTCACCCTCGTACTGATGATTTTCAATGTAATTCCAAAGCCCTGGCCAGTATTTCAGCGGGAGTTCGTAGGAGTTGTAATAAGCGCGAAACCAGGCGGTGCAGTGCGCGAGTGCGTCCACCACCTTGACCTGGAGATTGGGGCGCAGGCTGAGCAGGCCCTTCTCCAAGGCGCGCGAAATCCGCACGTGCGTCGACCCGTGGTGTAGCGTAAGAATAAGGACGCGCGGCCGCTCGCCGGCATCAGGTCTTGCCATCGGAACTCTTCGCGGGTTCGCTCAATCTCAACTTCGCTTTTGCGCCTCGACCGGCTGCATTTCGGCCTCGGCGATTTCCGCGGCCGTCGATGGGACGGGGCAATAAGAGGCGGGGTTGCGCGTGTTCCGCCAATTGACTTGGGGTAGCAGCGTGCCGATCTTCACCCGGTCGCGGTAGCGAATGACGACGTCCATGAGGGACTCGAGCAGAACGTCGGAGAGTTTGTGAGGGACGAGGCCCAGATCGAGCAGCTTGGTGTGCCGGGCAAGGTAATAGTGATGCTCCGATTCGACGCGCGGATCGGGCAGATGATCCACGGCCACGTCCAGACCCTTATGGGCGCCAATCCGCTGCACCAGCTTGGCGAGGTCGAGGACGCTGAACTGCTCGGTGAACTGATTGAACACCCGATACTCGCCCGGGCGCGGCGGTGTGAGGATGGCAAGTTCGATGCAGCGCAGCGTGTCGCGAACATCCAGGAAGCCCCGGGTCTGCCCGCCTTCCCCATAAACCGTGAGCGGCCTCCCGATCGCCGCCTCCACGCAGTACCGGTTCAGGACGGTGCCCCAGACGCCATCATAATCGAAGCGCGTTGCCAGTCCGTCGTCGAGAACCGTTTCGTCCGTCTTTACCCCGTACACGACGCCCTGATTGAGGTCCGTGGAGCGGATGCCCCACGTCTTGCAGGCGAACATGATGTTGTGGGAATCGTGCACCTTGGACAGGTGATAGAAGGAGCCCGGCTGCTTCGGGTAGGGGAGCACGTCCTTGCGCCCGTTATGGGTGATCTCGATGAAGCCTTCTTCGATGTCGATGTTTGGGGTGCCGTATTCCCCCATCGTGCCGAGCTTTACCAGGTGCGCTTCCGGGCAGAATTCCTTCGTGGCATACAGCAGGTTCAGCGTGCCGATCACGTTGTTCGTCTGCGTCCGAACCGCGTGTTCGCGGTCAATCATCGAGTACGGGGCGCTGCGCTGCTCGCCAAAATGCACGATCGCTTCCGGAGTGAACCCAGACATCACTTCGGACAGGAAATCGTAATCCTGGATATCGCCAATGTAGGTCTCGATTCGGCGGCCCGTCAGATCCTTCCACAGCGCGGCCCGCTCAGGCAGCATCTGGATGGGGGTCAAGCTGTCGGTTCCGCAGCCCAAGTCCCAGGCCCGTCGCGCAAGACTGTCGACGATGCCGACGCGATGTCCCTGCTTCGACAGGTACATCGACTGTGGCCAGCCGAGATAACCGTCTCCGCCGATAACGAGAATATTCATTGCTTGCGCCACCTCAGGGCCGACGTTTGGGTCGTTTCACAGGCCGCGCTCCGCCACAGGAGCATCCCCACAATCGGGCGGGCCAACGCTTTCTGACTTGAGGCGGGCTGGGGTCTGCTGGACTTCAGCCGCCCGAAACAACCGGGCATTCTGCTCGCGCGGAGATCTCTGTAGAGACGTCTTCGCTTACGGAGACCCGCCTCTCAGACTCTACCGGGTTCGAACTGGGTTCGCAAGCGCAAATCCCGACGAAGAGGTGTTTCAGTTTGTGGTGCAGGCATCGTCACTGATTTTGGTGCACTGCTGTAGTGCACGTATCTTGCCTGCTTGGGCGCAGGTATCGCGAATGATTGTGGTGCAGCGCATCCTGCGTGCTTGCGATACAGGTACGTGCCTACGCCGTGCCCCAGGCGCAGGCTGAAAGCTACACCACAAGCTGACGCAGGCTGGGAGCCGACACCCAGGACATCATCAGACGAAGGCGCGCTTTACATCCTCCGCCGGCGCCGCTAACATCGGCCATCGCCTCTTATGGACCTGTTTATCCTCGGCGCCGGAATGGGAATCGTCGGAGGACTGCTTCCCAACCCTCTGCAGATGATCGCGCTGACGCAGGCTGCCCTGGGTCGCTGGGGCCGCGCCATGTTTGTGGTGATGGTCCCGCCGCTGATCGTTGACGGCGCCTTTCTCACCCTCACTCTGTTCGTCTTCCGGCTCGTCCCTCTCGGGATCGTCCACTATGTTGCCTATGCCGGGGGCTCACTGGTGACGGTCTTTGCCTTGTATGCCCTATGGAATCTGCGCCGGAAGAGGCCGGAAGAAGCAGTGGGGGCGCGAGCGTACACACTCGCGGGTGTCTCCGTTGCTACGCTGGCGGAAGTGACCGCGCCGGGCACCTGGGTCTACTGGGCGACGATAGCCGGGCCCATTCTGGCCGAGGGCAGTACTCGGGGATATCTTCACATCGTGCCCTTCTTTGCCGGCAGTTGGGTGGGGTACAACGGCGCCGCGGTGGTTTCAACGTGCTTCATGGTCTGGGTCGCAGGTCTGCACAAGTCGCTCAAACGCTACCTCTTCCTGATCGCGAATGTGCTCCTCTTGCTGATGGGTATTTCTTATTTCATCCGCGCCTACCGCGGGTGAGGCGGGCCCCTGCTCTAGCGGCGGTGTCCCCACCGGCGGCCTTAGTACGGCAGCAATTTCGTGATGATAGAAAGTGATGTTTTCCTTGCCGGTCAGTGCCACCTTTCCAGTTGCTGTCCGCCAGCTCAGCGCGGAAAATGGCGCTGCAAAACGGCGAAGACATGGGGGCGGAGTTTTCGCAGCGCTTCGGGATCGGTGACATAGAATGAGTAACTCTCGGCAAAGTACTCATCCCATTCCTTGTCGGAGTAGTGTGTGATACGAACGCCGCCATCCTGCTGCGCGGCTACGCGAAAGGCGTTGCCGCCCGCTCCTGTCCCACCTTGCACAATCTCCAGCACACCATGAGCATTCGCCTGCCATCGGCAGCCGGAAACTGAGCGGGCCTGGAGTTGTGCCTGTTCGGCAGGTCGAGATTAATGACGCCGTCGGCCGGCATGCCGTCTTGCCTTCCCGATGAAACCTCAACGGGTATGTCGTGCACGGTCCGCGTGACCGGCGTAACGGTCACCGAGGCGGGGACCGCGTAGGCCGCGTTGCGGCTCAAGAGCACCATCGGCCGGCGTCCGACCGGCTTGGCAGGTTGGCCCACCAAACCTCGACGCATTTCACTCCCGACTCTCCTCCGGCAGGACTTGAGCAGCCAATTTCGCTCCCATTTGGCCCCAGCCCGGTTTCTCCGGTTTCCGCTGATAGCCTGCCAGGTAGGCGCAGTCGTCGGGGCGGAAGAAAATGACACCCTGATTGAGCTATCGCGATCTCCCGATCAAGTTGAACTCCAGATTCAAAAGCGAGGCTGCTTTCTCGATCTTTGATGAAACGTGCCCCACGCCGAGCGCGCAGTGATGCGTCGGGCCTTCCTGGCACCAGGCGTTCATGAAGCTTGCGGGGTCGAGCGAGAAACGAATCCGGCTGTTGGTGTTCCCGATCTTCAGGCGCTCGCCCGCGATGGATTCGCCTTCGGCCCCGATCAGTTTCAGCCGGCCGTCGCGCGTCTGCGTGAGGCCCAGGATGGTGACCGGACCCTGGCGGACGCTTGCTTCCACGCTGACGCCGTAGCCGCGCTTGCCGTGATAGAGTCCCAGTCCGCGCAGGACCGGGCGTCCGTCCGCGATCGCCGGATGAAACGGCCCGTCGTGGCCCATCAGCAGAAAGCCCTCGCGAAAATCCATGGCATAGATCTCGGTGAAGCTGCCGCCGGCGCCGAGTAGATCCATGATCTTCATCGCTTGGCAATTCTTCAGATCGCCCTCACCGGAGCAAGGAACGCCGCAAGCGGTCAGCAGCGAGCATCCCAGGGTCATACCGGCGGCCAATTGCTCGTAGCGGTTGCCCGCGAGACCCCGGTAGTAGTAGGCGAGGCCATCGAGATTGAAATCATCCACGAGCTTCTCGAGTCCCACGGTTAGGCGGCAGGCCCAGGCCATTTCCTCGTCCGACGGTTTCTTTGCCAGCGGATCAGCCGGACTGTCGTCGCTGATGTCGAACATCTTGCTCACGGCGCGCTCCATGTCAGCGATCTGCATATCGGTGACGTTCGCGACCCGCTCGTCCAGATCGCACATTTCCAGGACCTCGATGTGCGTCCCCAACTGCGCCTGATGCTGGGTGAAGTCGCTGTACATGTCGAGCATGCCCGGATAAGTGTGACCGAGAAACCCGATGCGGCTGTTGCGCAGATTTCGGATCACGCCTGCTGCGTCGCACCATTCGCGGATTTCCTGCCAGACGCTTTCCCACGGCGCGCGCACGTCCGGCTCTGGCTCGAGCATGCCGGTCACCTGCCGGAAAGGAATGCCGGACCGTGCAAAGGCACCGGCGATCTCCGGCACGGAGCACGCGGAACAATTCGCGAGCCACTCGGCGGTGCCCGTGCGCGGGTAGTCGAGGGCCGCCAGCGGCTGGAGGTTCAGCACCACGACGGGCGCTTTGGCGCGCTGCACGACCGGCAACACCTGCGAGGAGGTTGAGTAGGTCCCGACGTAACAGAAGACTACGTCGACGGCGGCCTGCAAGAAGGCGTCGCCGGCCCGTGCGGCCGCGGCAGCGTCGTCCACCAGGCCGCCGGACGAGACGGTCGCCCACCCAGCGAGGCGTTGCTCAACGAGACGCTGATAGCCCTCCAGCCTGTCTCGAAGCCCGGGGAACTGGGGCCAATACGCGGCGAGGCCGATGCCGAAGACGCCGACGGTGGGCTTCTGTTTGTGGGTCATGGTTCCCAGCTGTCAGCAATCGGCAATCAGCTGACAGCGGTCAGCTCTCGAGTTTCAGCTCTTCGCTGTCGACGGTCAACTGTCGACTGCAAGCCGGAAAGCTGAGAACTGAATGCTGACAGCTGACCGCTAGCCGCTACCGAATCGTCAGCCGCGCGATTCTACCGTTGGGCCCGACGGCCCAGGTCGCGGCGCGCGAGACACAGCCGATGGCGTTGAGCGCCTCGGAGCCAAATGCCGTCCATGTCTTGCCCCCGTCGGGCGAGACGTCGGAGCCTGACGTCCCCGTGACGATCCAGCTTTTGCCATCAAGCAAGAAGGTTACAGCCGAGCGGAAGCCCCTGGGACGCGCGCCTGCCGGCTCTGACCATGTCCGGCCACCATCGGAGGTCACCGCAAGGTTGTGTTGATCCTCGTCCGGCTTCGTGTAGTCGCCGCCCACCGCGACGCCGTGTTCCGCGTCGGCAAAGGCGATCGAGAAGATGCCTGCGCTCGCGCCGTCATTCCGGATCGGCGTGGTGGCTACTGTCCATGTCCGGCCGGCATCCGCGGAATGGAACACGCGGGCCGCGCCCGGTCCGCCGGTGGCGAACCATGCCTCGAGCCGATCCCCGTCGCGCCGGAGCAGGAGCGAGGAGTTGCTGGCGGCGAACGCTCCCTCGCCTTTGAGCGCCCGCGGCGGATCCTGACGCTGCCAGGTGCTGCCGCCATCTTCGGTGGTCAGGATCACGAAGCGCCCGCCGACCGGATCGCCGAGCAACATACCATGCTTGCGATCCCAGAACGCGAGAGCATCGAAGAAGCCGTCGGGATCGGGATTCGACAAGATGTGCTCCCAGTGTGCGCCTCCATCCAACGTTCGATAGACTTGCGACTGGGCTCCCGGTCCGGCGCTCATCAGGTATGCTGTGTTGGCGTCAAAGGCCGCAACGCCACGGAAATCGAGCTTCTCCGCGCCGGTTATGCCGAGCGCATGCCAAGCCTTGCCGCCGTCGTCCGTGCGTAAGCAGGTCCCACTGGAACCGCTCACCCACACAACGCTGGCGTTCACCACGCTGATTCCACGCAAAGAGGCGGTTGACCCGCTTGGCTGGATGATCCAGGAAACCGCTGTGGCGGCAACAAGGAAGCTTGCGACGGGACTCATGAGCGTCAAGGATACGCGAAAAGTCGGTAGTGACTCAATTTGGCGTGGCACGGGCCTCCCGTGAATGGACACGGCCAAGATGGCCGTGCCACGTCGGACGGAGTCATTGCTGGAATTTCCGCGGGCCGTCACTTTCGATTCCTCAGTCGGCGCGCGCTCTTTATGCCCTAACGAATTGATCCTTCAGCCTTTACCAATCACTGCGGCTCAGTTCAGTTGGACTTCGGAATTCGACCGTTCGCTGTAATGACTTTTGCCTGTGAGGCTCATTTAGCGCCATAATGCCCACGTAGTCAAACTGGGGTGGACGGTCGTCCAGGCCGTGACTTCTTTGTGTAGCTGATTGACGCTGGGATCGCCGGCCATCGGACCTCCGCACCGAGCTGAGGAAACTGAGGGTCGGCGCCAACCTGCACTGGCTTGGGCCAGGCGCCGGTTCAATACCGGTCCAAGGAGATATGAACATGAGTACTGCGCCATTCAACGGACTACCTGCAGAACGCGCCGCCGGGCCAGGTCTGGTCCAGATCGCCTCGCACGAGGAGATCGTCCGCCGCCGGCTGGAGGAAGAACGCCGCCGTTTGGAGCAGGAAGCGGGCTTGGAGCGGCGGGAAGTGAAAAAGTTTCATCGCCCGGTCGAACGAGCATTCACCAAGGCGGAGCGCGACAAGACCAAGATTCTCTTCGGTGGACTGACTTGGAAGCACGAGAAGTTGGTCCACGGCGCCCTGGAGAGCCTTGGATACATCTGCGAGGCCGTACCGACTCCTGACAAACGCGCCTTTCAGCTCGGCAAAGAGTACGGGAACAATGGCCAGTGCAATCCCACCTACTTCACTGTCGGTAACCTCGTCCAGTTCCTGCAGAATCTCGAAGAAGCGGGCATGAGCAAGCAGGAGATCATCGACCGCTACGTCTTCTTCACCGCCGGCGCTTGCGGACCCTGCCGCTTCGGCATGTACGAAGCCGAGTATCGCCTGGCGCTGCGCAACTCCGGGTTCGACGGTTTCCGCGTGCTGCTGTTCCAGCAGTCAGGGGGATTGAATCAGGCCGAAGCCGAAGCCGGCCTGGAGATGAATCTCGACTTCTTCCTCGGCATTCTCAATGCCCTCAACATCGGCGACGTGATGAACGACGTGGCCTATCAGATCCGGCCGTATGAGGTGAATCCGGGCGAGACCGAGCGCGTCCTCGAAGAATGCATGGACCTGATGCACGACGTGATGAAGCGGAAGCGTCCCTATACGCTCGAAGGCAAGTTCGGTGACTGGCTCAGCAAGAGTTCGTTCAGCGGCACCGCCACCATGATCGGCAAATTCATGGATCAGCTTTATGGCGAGGACTACACGGCCGCGCTCCGCGAGGTCCGCGAACGCTTCAATGCCATACCCATCGACCGCACGCGCGTGAAGCCCATCGTCAAGGTCACGGGCGAGTTTTGGGCCCAGACCACCGAAGGTGACGGCAATTTCAACATGTTCAAGTTCCTGGAACGCGAAGGCGCGCAGGTGCTGGTGGAGCCGGTGGGCACCTGGATCATGTACATGATCCACCAGGCCAAGCAGAAAATCCGCGACCAGCGCGGCGTCGATCTGGTTGCCGAGAACGTCTCGCGCTGGAATCTCATGAAGGTTTTCGGCAGCCACTTCGATACGCAGCAGAAGATTGCGAAACTCACTTTCGCCGAAAGCGTCTTCAAGCGCGAATATCACAAGCTGATCGATTCCCTGGGTGGCGTGGCGCATCACCTGACGGACCAATACGAGCTGCAGCGCATCGGGCATCCGTTCTACAACTCTCGCGCGGGCGGGGGCGAGGGTCACCTGGAGGTGGCCAAGAATATCTACTACTCGAACAAGGACCTGTGCCACATGGTCCTTTCGCTGAAGCCTTTCGGCTGCATGCCGAGTACGCAATCGGATGGCGCCCAGTCAGCAGTGGTCTCGCAATACAAGGACATGATCTTCCTGCCCGTCGAGACTTCCGGCGAAGGCGACGTGAACGCCCACAGCCGCGTTCAGATGGCGCTCGGCGAGGCCAAGGTCCGCGCCAAAAATGAAATGAAGGCCGTGCTCGAGAAGACGGGCTACACGCTCGAAGAGGTGCAGGAGTTCGTGGCCGAGCACCCGGAGATGCAGCAGCCCATGTACAAGTACGGACATCACAAGGGTGTGATCGGCGTGGCAGCCAATTTCGTTCTGCACGCTGCAGAGAGGATGAAGGCGGAGAGGCACGAGGTGGTGACAGTCAGCTGAAGTCTAGTGCTGTTGACGCACGGGTGTCGGATGAATGTGCAACGATCTTTGGAGGATGCGAGGGCAGTGGCGGGCTACCAGTCCATGTGCATCATGCTTATCCTGGGGATGGCCGGCGCGAACCTTTTTGTTTTTATTGTGATCGCCTTGTACCAAGATAGTTTCTTCTCGGCTTCCGTGGGCACTCCCGAGGCAGCAAGGTACGTCGACCTTCTGTTTGGAATTACCTTTGGGGATCCTAACGCGGGCAATGGCCTCACGCCCTTGGGATATCTGCTTTACGCTTTGGGATTCATCGCGATGTGGGCGCTCGCGCGGCGCGGTTTGGTGGCGGGCTGGGTGGGCACGGCGGCTTTACTGGCCGCCGGGTACTTGACTATCGCGGGTAGCGGGGAAACGTTGCCCGCGTATTACGGGCAGTCGACCACCTGGATCTTCCGCGTGGCGGTGGCGCTCTTGGGATTAATCGGAGTGCGTGAGGCGGTGAGGTTGAAGGAAAGAGGCCTCTTGTGAACACGTTTCCAGCGTGCCACCCAGAGCGGTGAGGTCGAGGTATGGAGAGAGGCGTCGCGCTGTCGAGTACATCAGATTCTTTACGCTAAGGTGCCGCCACCGGACGAAGGCGGAGATGAAGGATTGTTGGGCGCGGTGCGATTTGAGGCAGGCAAACCTAAGCTCAACAGAAAAGGAGCAATACGGAATGGCAGAAAAAGTGAAGGCACTTCGAGAAGGCCAGCACACCATCACCGCGCACCTGATCATCAATGGTGCGGACAAAGCCATCGACTTCTATAAGAAGGCGTTCGGCGCAACGGTGACGGCGCCGCCGCACCACACTCCCGACGGAAAAGTGATGCATGCCGAGCTCAAGATCGGGGACTCCACGATCATGCTGGCCGACGAGTTCCCGGGCATGGGCGCCAAGGGGCCGCAGTCGCTTGGCGGTAGCCCGGTGGTTCTGAACCTGTACATGGAGAACATCGACGACGTCTTCAATCAGGCGGTTGCCGCCGGAGCAACGGTGACCATGCCCCTTGCCAACCAGTTTTGGGGCGATCGCTATGGTCAGATCAGGGATCCCTTTGGTCACTCCTGGGCGCTGGGTCAGCACGTTGAGGATGTAGCCCCGGCCGAGATGGAGCGGCGCGCTAAGGAGGTTTTTGCGCAGATGTCGAAGGCGGCCGGGCACGACAGTTAGAGTGTTATATATTATACATAGAGTTAACACCTGGTCAGCGCTTGCGGGTGATTTTACGAAACGAAACCGTCAGGTGATTGAAAATAGGGCAGTTGCGTTTTTACGATGTACAGAGCATGTACAGAGGAAGTGTACAACGGCCGTAACGACCCAGGTTCCGCAGACGACCGAGGCCTTGAACGAGGGTGACTATGCCAAATGCACGTGATCTGATGATCGGGCTCGATGTCGGCTCCACCACGGTGAAGTCGGTGGTGGTGGACACAACGACCAGCCAGATCATTTGGAGCGACTATCAACGCCACGACACCAAGCAGCCCGAGAAGTGCCTTGAGTTTCTCAAGCGCATGGAGGCGGAAGCTGGAATCAAGGCGGGCGAGTCGCGCGTATTTCTCACCGGATCGGGCGGCGGCGGCATCGTGCCCATGATCGGCGCCAAGTTCGTGCAGGAAGTGAACGCGGTTTCGCTCGCGGTTGAGCATCTCTACCCCGAATGCGGATCCGTGATCGAACTCGGCGGGCAGGACGCCAAGATCATCATCTTTAAAGAAGACCCCGAGACCGGCCGCAAGAAGAAGATTCCGTCGATGAACGACAAGTGCGCCGGCGGCACCGGCGCTGTGATCGACAAGATCAACGCCAAACTGCGGATTCCAGCCGAGCAGCTTTGCCAGATGGGCTACGTGGGCCTGAAGCTGCACCCGGTGGCAGGGAAGTGCGGTGTATTCGCCGAGACCGATATCAATGGACTCCAAAAGTCCGGCGTGCCGCCCAACGAGCTGATGGCGTCGCTTTTCGAGGCGATTATCCAGCAGAATCTTGCGGTGCTGACGCGCGGCAACACGCTGCGTCCCGTGGTCCTGCTGCTCGGCGGTCCGAACACCTACATCAAGGGCATGCAGGACTGCTGGAAGCACAACATTCCCAAAGTGTGGGAAGAGCGCAATTATCCGCTGCCCGAGGGCGTGGACCCGGAGACTCTCATCCGCGTACCCGATAACGCCCAGTACTTCGCCGCCCTGGGCTGCGTCCGCTTCGGTCTCGACGAAGATCCCGAGGTTGGCGTTTACAAGGGCTGCGAGAAACTCGATTGGTACATCAACGTGGGCCGCCTGGAGGAGAAGCAGAAAAGGGGCGGTTCGGGACTGTACAAGAACGAGGATGAGCTGACGGAGTTCCGCGAGCGGTATAAGTCTCACCGGTTTACGCCGCGCAAGTTTCAGCCCGGCGAGCACGTGCGCGCCTTCATGGGAATCGACGGCGGATCAACCTCGACCAAGGCTGTGCTGCTCAGTCAGGACGGCGAAGTGATAGTGAAGTGCTATCAGCTCTCGAAGGGCAATCCGCTCGAAGACACCATGGAAATGTTCGCCAATCTGCGCAAGCAGGTTGAGGACCAGGGAGCGACGGTCGAACTCCTGGGCGTGGGCTCGACGGGTTACGCAAAAGACATTCTGAAAGAGACGCTGCGTGCGGACGTTGCCCTGGTGGAGACGGTGGCTCATACCGAAGCCGCGCTGCACTTCTATCCTGAAGCCGACGTCATCTGCGACGTAGGCGGTCAGGACATCAAGCTCATCATCCTGCAGGACGGGCGTGTGAAGGATTTCAAGCTCAACACGCAGTGCTCCGCCGGCAACGGCTACTTCCTGCAATCCACTTGCGTGGGCTTCGGCCACAAGGTGGAGGAATACGCGGACCTCGCTTTCGGCGCCAAAGCGATGCCGATGTTCGGTTACGGCTGCGCGGTGTTCATGCAGTCTGACATCGTGGATTTTCAGCGCCAAGGCTGGAAGCCGGAAGAGATCATGGCCGGGCTCGCCAACGTGCTGCCCAAGAACATCTGGCTATACGTTTCGCAGATTCCGAATCTGGCGTCTCTCGGCAAGACGTTCATCCTGCAGGGAGGCACCCAGCACAACCTGGCGGCCGTGAAGGCGCAGGTCGACTTCATTGAGTCGCGCTTCAAAGATAAAGGCTCGAAGCCGAACGTGATCGTGCACGAGCACTGCGGTGAATCGGGGGCCATCGGCGCGGCCATCGAGGCGCGTCGCTTGTACAATCGTGGCCATCGGACCTCGTTCATCGGCTTCGACGCCGTCGCCAACATCAGCTACGAGACGCATCGCAGCGAGAATACGCGCTGCTACTTCTGCAAGAACAAGTGCATGCGCACGTTCATCGACGTGAAGATCGCCGACGCCGACGAGTCCTGGAAGAAATCGAAGATTCCGATCGTCAAAGGCATCAAGCGCCTGATTGTGGGCAATAGCTGCGAGAAGGGCCTGGTGGAAGACGTCAACGACATGCGCGAGATCAAGAAGGGCCTCGACGCGGCCAAGCGCGACAATCCCAATCTCGCGGAAGTTGGGGCCAAGGCAGCGTTCAAGAGCTATGCGCCGCCAGTCGTGTCGGATCCCCTGCCGAAGTACGCCTTTACCAACGCCCAGAAGAAGCGTATCGAGTTGATGAAGCGACGCAGCGAGTTGCGGATCGGCGTGCCGCGCGTGCTCAACGCCTACTCGGTCATGCCGATTTTCAGCGCCTACTTCGAGGCGTTGGGGATTCCGAGCGAGAACATCATCTATTCCGACTTCACCAACGAGCAGCTCTACAAGGAGGGCGCGAAACGCGGCGCCATCGATCCCTGCTTCCCGTCGAAGGTCGCCATTCCGCACGTGCACAACCTGATCTATGTGCACCACAAGAAGAAGCCGCTTGACATCATTTTCTTCCCCATGATCGACGACCTGCCGAGCGATCTCACCGAGGTGCAGGGACATCGCTCCTGTCCGACGGTGGCCACGACGCCGGAGGCCGTCAAGGCGGCGTTCACGAAAGAAGGGGATTTGTTCAAGGAGAGCAATGTCCTCTTCTGCGATACTTTTGTAAATCCTGCCAATAAAGCGCTGCTGGCGAAGCAGCTTTATGAGGAGTTCAAGGACGTTTTCGGGCTCTCCTTCGAGGAGAACCTGCGTGCGGTTGATGAGGGCATGAAGGCGCAGGACAAGTTTATGAACGAAATCCAGCGCGCGCAGGGCCGCGACGTGCTGCAGAAGCTCGAAGCCGAAGACCGCATCGGCATCGTACTGCTCGGCCGGCCATACCACAATGATCCGGGCATCAATCACGAGATCCTGGAGGAGTTCCAGAAGATCGGCTACCCCGTGCTCACACTGCAGTCGCTGCCCGTTGATCCTGAAGTCGTGGGGCCGCTGTTCGAGGAAGACGTCAAGGCCGGCCTGATCAAGGATCCGATGGACATTTCGGACGCCTGGAAGAACAGCTACAGCGAAAACACGTCGCAGAAGGTGTGGGCTGCAAAATTCACGGCGCGGCATCCGAACCTCGTGGCGCTCGAGCTTTCCAGCTTCAAGTGCGGCCACGATGCGCCCATCTACACCACGGTCGAAGAGACAGTTACCAAGTCCGGAACGCCCTACTTTTCCTTCAAGGACATCGACGAGAACAAGCCCACCGGTTCCATCAAGATTCGTGTGGAGACCATCAGCTACTTCCTCAAGCGGTATCGCGAAGACATGATCGCCCACAAAGAGAAGGAGCGCGACATCGAGGCCAAGCTGCGGGAATTCGAGGCCAAGCTGCGCGCGGACTTGGCAGGCCACGTCCGCGCACCTTCACACAGCACAGGGCCCCACAAGCCCAATTTCCCGCTCTCGGGTCCGCCGCCAGCGCCGTACGAGATCGAGCAGCCCGTGGGCATCAACGCGATCCGGTCGATCCGCCGGGACGATTGATGGAACGGCCGTTTGCCTGGCGCGGTAAGCACGAGTCTTGATTCGAGCGGTATGCGGGCGCTTACAGTCTGTTCGGCAGCTACAACGGTAATCCTTATCGGGTGTACTTGGGTCCTGTCGCAGGGACCGCCTTCTCGGGTGACCGTCGCATGCAGTGCAGCAGGTCCTTTCTCGCTTCCGCAAGACGTTAAACGCTCACCCTCAATTCCGTCGCCGGATCAAAGCAGATCCGTCCTGCTCAACGATCAGTTTGACATGCTCGTGTACCGGGATGGCAAGGAAATCGCAAGTCTAAATCAGAAGCCCGACTTCTCTTGTTGTCTCGAGATTTCGTGGGCGCCTGACTCAGCGGCCTTCTTCGCTATGTACAGCGATGGGGGTGCTGTGGGTGGGTGGCACGCGCAAGTCTTCCGACTGGCTGGCAAAGAAGTTACAGAGGCACCGGTAGCGGGTGCGGCATCCGCTGATTTCGCCAAACACCATTCTTGCGACGGAGGAGAAAACAATGTGATCTGTCTGAAGTGGGTTGACGGTTCCAGCAAGCTGTTTCTTGTACTGGAGGTGCCTCCCACGAGCGCGTGCGGCCCGCAAATGGGCCGGTTCGAAGGGTATATCGTCGATGCTCGAAACGGCGCCATCCTCGCCCGATACGATGAAGCTCAGACAGAATACGTTCAGAAGCACTGCGCGACCCCTCCGGTCCCCGCATCGGCAAACGGCAAGCGGCCGTAGGCGGCTTGATTTGCGATTTGAGATTTGTCGAAGTTTCCTGCAGGCGAAGAACCAGCAATTTGAGATTGGAGATTTGAAGGCTGCCGATGACTTATGAGCGCTTCGAGCAGCTCCCGGTTTGGCAGTCGGCGATCAAGTTGGACAGCAGATTTACACCCTGACGGCCCGGCCCGCCTTCCGCCGCCAGCGCAGTCTGCGAGACCAAATCGAGCGCGCCGCGGTTTCGATCTCCAACAACATTGCCGAAGGGTTCGAGCGCGGCACCACGCAGGAACTGCTCACCTTCCTCTACATTGCGCGTGGACCGGCAGGGGAGGTCCGATCGATGCTATGCCTGCTGGAAGGCATGGACCAGCTTACGCGTCCTGAGTTCTCCAATCTCAAATCTGAGATTTCAGATTTGAAATCTCAAGCCGAGAGCATCTCGCGGCAGCTGAGGGCGTGGGCAGACTCGCTTCAGAACAGCTCAATTAAGGGCCAGCGTTACCTCGACGACAAGACTCGCAAGCGCGAGCAGGCGGCCCGCGACCGGGAGGAGTTCTCAAAGAGCTGGCAGATAGTCGTCGCACCGCCCGATAATCGCGCGCCGGCCGATAATTGCGCACCAGGCGATAATCACGCGCCGGCCGAAAATCGCGCGCCGCCGATAATCAAGCACCGCCGATGATGGCCTGAAAACCTCAAGCGTGAACCTGTTTTCCAAGGAGTGCAGAAAGCGGCTTGTGGTGTCAGCGGGGCGGCCGCGGCGTGCTAACATAGGCTCCGGGGTTTGACGATGCCGTTTGAGTCCGACAAGGTGATGTTCGAGATTTATCGCGAGCCTTACCAGGGCCGCTACCGCGTTGTGTATTTTACCGAGCTTCAGGATCACAACAAAGAGACCGAGATTAATCGTGCCATGGCGGGCGATCACTTCTTTGACGGATTCATCCGGAGTTACCGCAAAGACAAGGCAAAAGAGGCGATTGGCCGCATCCTGGAGCGCCTCAACGACGGCGAGCGGCTCACGCCCGCTCAAGTTCAGCAGGAACTTGAGCCTTTCATTCCGGCCTGACGCGACACAGGGTTCATACAGGTAATTAGTCTGGAGGCGGCTTCCAAGCAGGGTTTTCATGGGTTTGTGGCGCGATGAGGTAATTCAATCAGCCCTCGATCGGGATCTTGCGCAGGCGATCGCCGAGCAGCAAGCGATTCTGGAGCGCGACGCTCGCAACGCCGGGGCTCATTACGCCTTGGGCACGCTTTGCCAGTTCAAGGGCGACCGCCAGGCCGCCATGGAGTACTTCTCCAAAGCGATTGAGTTCGATTCGTCATACGCGGCGCCGCACGTAAGCCTGGGGCGTATTCATGCCGTCGAAGGTGACTATGATGCGGCATGGCGGCACGCCCGCGAAGCGGAGCGCCTGGGCGATTCCTCGCTGGCGCAGCTATTGGCGCGATATCCCGCGCCTTCCAGCAATGGCGATTCGCGATAATTGGCCTTCGCTCACCGTTTATTCAGGCGCATACATCTAGATTGATACACCCGGTACTCGTAGAAGTAGCACTATAATCCCCCGCATGCCCACAGCGCTCGCCAAGAAGGTTTTGCTGATCGGCTGGGACGCCGCTGACTGGAAGATTGCCACGCCCCTCATGGATCAGGGGCTGATGCCCACGCTGGATGATTTTGTCAGCCACGGTGTGATGGGCAATCTCGCCACCCTGCGCCCTGTGCTCTCGCCCATGCTGTGGAATTCGATCGCCACGGGAATGCGCGCCGACAAGCACGGAATCCATGGCTTCACGGAACCCGATACGCAAACCGGCGGCATCCGGCCGGTCTCAAGCACGTCGCGCAAGGTCAAAGCGGTCTGGAATATTCTCACGCAGCAGGGCTATAAGACCCACGTGCTGGGCTGGTTTGCCGGGCATCCCGCCGAGCCTGTGAACGGCATCTCGGTATCCGATCTCTACCCCTACGCGACCCAACCTCTGGACAAGCCCTGGCCTCTGCCGCCCGGCGCGGTGCATCCCGAGAGCATGCGCGGGACTTTCGCTGATCTGCGCATGCATCCTGCGGAACTGACCGAAGCTGCCATCCTGCCCTGGATACCGCGCGCCGCGGAGATCGACCAGGAGAAGGACAAGGGCCTCGCCTCATTCGCCAAAATCCTGGCGGAAAATCTCTCGATTCACAATGCCGCCACCTGGATCCTGCAGAACCAGCCCTGGGATTTCATGGCGGTCTATTACAACGGCATCGATCATTTCTGTCACGGCTTTATGCACTTTCATCCGCCGCGCATGGAGGGCGTACCCGAGGACAGGTTTGAGATTTACAAGGACGTGGTCAACAACACATACCGCTTCCACGACATGATGCTGCACACGCTGGTCGACCTCGCCGGCCCGGACGCGACCGTGATTCTCTGCTCGGACCACGGCTTTCATTCCGATCACCTGCGGCCGCGGGGCATACCACGCGAGCCTGCGGGTCCCGCGGTGCAGCACCGTCAGTTCGGGATCATTGCGATGCGCGGCGAGCATTTGAAGCAAGATGAGCGGATCTACGGCGCGACATTGCTGGACATAGCACCGACGGTCCTGACTCTCTTTGGCCTCCCCGTTGGCGAAGACATGGACGGACGCGTGCTCGTCCAGGCCTTCGACGAGCCACCAGCGATCGAGAGGATCACGAGTTGGGAGCAGGCGCCGGGTGAGTGCGGGATGCATCCTGCGGATTTGCGGATGGATCCCGCGGCCGCCCAAGCGGTCCTGCAGCAGTTCGTGGCGCTCGGCTACATCCAGAAGCCGAATGAAAATCAGGAGAAGGCGGTCGCAACCGCGGTGCGCGAGGCGAACTACAATCTTGCTCGCGTGTACCTCGACTCACGCCGGCCTAAAGAGGCTCTGCCTCTGCTCGAGGAGTTGGCGAAGGCCAGCGACGAGGCGCGATTCCGCCAGCACCTGGCGCAGTCCCACTACATGCTGGGCCAGCGCGCGGAAGCGAAGAAGATCCTCGAGGACCTAATTGCCAATCCGCCGAAGCCTTCTGAAACCGAGACGCCGGAAGGCGCGACGGTTGAGGGCGCAGTGCAGACTACTGCTCAGGAGAATCCTCATCAGGTTGAAGAGAAGACAGACGAAGCCGCTCCTGAAGCGCCGGCTGCCGCGTCACCGCGCCCGTGGGCGGACTGGCTGATGGGCGTGATTCACTTTGAGGAAGGGAACACTGAAGAGGCGCTTTCCTGCCTGCTGCGCGCCGAGCAGGCTGACCCGCACCTCCCAAATCTGCACCTGCGCATCGGCGAGACTTATTTGCGACGCCAGCAGCTCGACGACGCGGAACGAGCCTTCGGTCGCGCGCTCGAGATCGACGGCGATAGCCCTGAGGCGCATCTTGGACTGGCGCAGGTGAAGTTGCGTCGGCGGCAAAACGAGGATGCCGCTGAGGAGGCGTTGGTCGCTGTGGGCCTGCAGCACTTCCTGCCTCTCGGCCACTATGCCCTTGGCGTAGCGCTGGCGCGGCTCGGGCATCCGCACCGTGCCACCTTGGCCTTCGAAACATCGGTCTCGATGCTTCCCGGACTCGTCAACGCCCATCGCTGGCTGGCTGCACTGCAGAGCCGTCCGGGCGGCGACCTGGAAAAGGCGGCGGCTCATCGCAAGCTCGCGGCGGATCTCTTGAAGCGTCGCCGCGAACAACTCGCGAGCTTAGCTGCGGCCAACTGACAATCGGGCGCTTGCCACTCGCCACTTGTCACTCCTCACTGCTTCTTATGATTTACGTCGTCTCAGGATTGCCACGTTCCGGAACGTCACTTGCGATGCAGATGCTCGCCGCCGGCGGCCTGCCGGTGCTCACCGACGAACTCCGGCCATCCGACGCCAACAATCCTCGCGGCTACTACGAATGGGAGAAGATTAAACAGTTGCCGCAGGATCCGGCATGTATTGCTGAAGCAGAAGGCAAGGCGGTGAAGGTGATTTCCTCGCTGCTAATGTCGCTTTCAGGCAGTCACGAGTATCGCGTGCTCTTCATGACGCGGCCTCTCGAGGAAGTAGTGGCGTCGCAGGCGGCAATGATCGTCAATCTGGGAACTCGCGGGTCGTCGTTACCGGCACAGACGATGATGGCGGCGCTGCGTGCGCATCGAAACCAGGTGCTGGCCTGGCTCAAAACCAGACAGGGCATCCCGGTCAAGGAGCTTGACTACCATGGGTTGCTTGCCGACCCGGCCGCACACGCTGCCGAGATCGCGAGCTTTTTCGACCTGCCGCTTGATACCGAGGCCATGGCGAAGCAGGTTGATCCTGCCTTGCATCGGCAGCGCGCGCCTCGGGCTCTTTGAGGCTTCCGGGTCGTCAAGAGATGAAATAGATTCTCGAACGAAGCTCGTAACTGAGAGTGTGGTGCGGAAGGGGGGATTCGAACCCCCACGCTCTTGACGAGCGTCAGCCCCTCAAGCTGGTGCGTCTGCCAGTTCCGCCACTTCCGCCCTGAGGGATAAACAACATTAGAACACTTTGAGTTCGCCGCGCAACTGATCGACTGCAAGCCAGCCGATTATTTATGCGCGGGCGGCGCCGGCTTCACGGGAGCCGACGATTGCGGAGCCTGCTTGGGCGCGCTCGTGTTCCGTAATACCGATCCGCCGCCGACCTTGCCGGCCCAAACGGAGAGTGTGATCGAGGTGATCATAAAGATTCCGCCCAGCACCCAGGTGAACCTGGCGAGGGTGGAGACGGTGCCGCGCGGCCCAAAGGCCGCCTGGCTTACGCCGCCGAACGCGGCGGTGATGTCCACATTCTCGCCACCCTGGATAAGCACAACCACCACCAGCAGCAGAGTCACGAGGATGTGCAGCGCCATGACCAGCCCGATCCAAATCGTCATATTGCAGTTAGCCTCTTCGTTTAAGCTCTGGGATAATTCACCAGGGATACGAACGATTCCAGCTTCAGGCTGGCGCCGCCGACCAAGGCGCCATCGATCTCGGACTCAGCCATAAGCCCTCCGACATTGTCGGGCTTCACGCTGCCGCCGTAAAGAATCCGCAACTGGTCCGCCGCCACATGTCCAAATCGCGCCCTCGACAAACCACGCAACTGACGATGACTCTGGGCGGCCATTTCCGGAGTGGAAGTGCGTCCCGTGCCAATGGCCCAAACCGGTTCGTATGCCAACATAATACGGGAAAACTCCGGCCCGGTCAATCCGGCGAGGCCTCGCGCAAACTGGCGTTCGAGGACGGCTGCCGTCTCTTCGGACTCGCGCTCGGCGAGCGTTTCGCCGACGCACACGATCGGGAGCAAGCCAGCTGCGAGCGCCGCCTTGAGCTTTCGATTCACGTCTTCATCTGTCTCGCCGTGATCGTGACGGCGTTCCGAATGACCGATGATCACGTGAGTGCAGCCGGCATCGAGCAGCATGCGCGGCGAGATGTCGCCCGTGTGCGCGCCCTCGCTGTCCCAGTGGACGTCCTGCCCTGCCACACCGATCTTCGATCCTCGTGCGGCATCGGCCGCGGCGCGCAGGGCGGTAAAAGGAGGCGCGACCACCACCTCGCAGTGTTCGACCTTGTCCACCAGGGGACGGAGGTCTCGGACGAAGGCCGAGGCCTCCGCGATGGTCTTATACATCTTCCAATTTCCAGCTATTACGGGTCGTCTCATGGTTCGAAACCGAGAGCCGATCGGACTGATGAACCCGACCGAGAGCTTGCGACGTCCTCCTACCTTCCTTCTGACTTCTGACTTCTGGCTTCTGACTTCTCCGTCAACGCTTCCACTCCCGGCAGCTTGATTCCCGACAGAAACTCGAGCGAAGCGCCGCCGCCGGTCGAAATGTGGCTGATCTTGCCTGTGACGCCTGCTTTCGCCACCGCTGCCACCGAATCGCCGCCGCCCACAATCGAGTAGGCGCCCGACTGGGTTGCGCTCGCGACCGCGTGCGCCACGGCGAGAGTTCCCTCGGCAAACTCGGGAATCTCGAAGACGCCCATGGGCCCGTTCCACACGATCAGTTTGGCACTCGCGATTTCTCGGGCGTATGCCGCGCGCGTCGCGGGCCCGATATCGACCCCGAGCTTGTCCTCCGGAATAGTCCCGGTGCTGATTTCGGCAGGCGCGCCCGCTTCGAGCTTTTCGGCCACCACGTGATCGGTGGGCAGCAGCAGCTTGGTGCCGCGATGCTCCATGGAGCGCAAGAGATCGCGCGCCACGTCAAGCTTGTCTTCCTCGACCAGCGATTTGCCGACCTGAATCCCGGGCGCCTTCAGGAAAGTGTAAGCCATGGCGCCGCCGATCAGAATGGTGTCGGCAAGCTGTGCCAGGTTCTGAAGGAATTCGATTTTGTCGGACACCTTGGCGCCGCCGACGATCACGACGTAAGGATGCGCCGGATGCTCGGTCGCCTTGCTGAGGCTCGCGACTTCTTTCTCCATCAGCAGGCCCGCCGCGGCCGGCTGCAAATAGTGAGTAATGCCCTCGACCGAGGCGTGCGCGCGATGTGCGGAGCCAAAAGCGTCATCAACGTAGAGTTCGGCGAGTGCCGCAAGCTTCTGCGCGAACTCCGGGCTGTTCTTCTCTTCGTCGGGATAGAAGCGCAGGTTCTCCAGCACCAGCACGCCGCCGTCTTTGAGCGCCTTGGCCTTTTCGGAGGCTTCGGCACCGATGCAGTCGCCGGCAAACTCGACCGGCTTGCCGAGAAGTTCGCCCAGGCGCACGGCCGTCGGTTTCATGCTGTATTTGGGATTAACCTTGCCCTTGGGTCTTCCGAGATGCGAGGCCAGGATCAAGCGCCCGCCGTGCTCCAGCGCGTACTTGATCGTCGGAAGCGAGGCGCGAACACGCGTGTCGTCAGTGATTTCGCCGGCGTCGTTCAGTGGGACGTTGTAGTCGACGCGGATGAAGACTCGTTTGCCTTTCAGGTTTAAATCTCGAATGGATAGTTTTGGCATGGCGTGTCCTTGTCAGTTTTCGGTTTTCAGTTCTCAGTCGTCAGTACCCGTGGACAGCAGCGCGCCGGAGTTAGGCCGTGGCTTTCTCAATTGGTCGGAACCTCGTGAATTCTCAAGTCCGTGAATGCTGCGATTCTCTGAAAGTCCCGGTCGAGAGTAAAGAGCACCGCTCCGCTCTCCAGTGCGAGGGTAACGATCAAGGAGTCGATGGTCGTCAGCGCCACTCCCCGCGACCGTGCAAGCTTGACGAGGTCGGCGGCTCTGCGATAGGTTTCGAAGCCTTCCGGCTCGAGCATGTCCCAGAGAGCCAATTGGTGCTCGACTTGAGCCACGTCCCGTCGGAGGCCCTGCAACACCTCGGTAACAATCACTCCGGCCAAGGCGAGTGGCTCTGATGCTGTGATCATCCGATCGAGTTCGTCACCGCCTGGACCGGGCTTGCTGCTGAAGAAGTCAATCCAAACCGAGCTGTCCACGAGCGTCAAACCCGGTTCCTCCGCAACGCCTTGAGGTCCCCTTCCCAGATACCACTCCCGAAATACCGAAGGATGGCTTTCCTCTCTTCGGACTTCACAAGAGAATCAAGCGCGCGGTGAACGATCTGCCGCTTCGTCTTCAAGTGCGTGAGCTTGGCGGCCTTGCGAATAAGCTCGTCGTCGATCTCGATGTTGGTTCTACTCATACGGTCAAGCATACACCAAAAATGATAAATTAGGTGTATACACTTGGCTGCCCGTCAGCAACGCTGGAATCTCGAGTGTCAATTGGTTCTAAAACTTCGCTGCCACAAAACTCACCAGGTCTCGCACGCGGCACGAATATCCCCACTCGTTGTCGTACCAGGCCACCACTTTCACCAGGTTGCCGTCGATCACCTTGGTGAAGCCCGCGTCAACGATCGACGAATACTGGCATCCCGTGTAGTCCTTGGAGACGAGTTCCTCTTCGCTGTACAGCAGGATGCCCTTGAGCGGCCCGGCAGCGGCTTTCTTGAAAGCGGCGTTCACTTCCTCGGTGCTCGTGGACTTTTCGGTCAGGGCCACCAGGTCGACAACGGAGACATCAGGCGTGGGCACGCGCATGGCGTAGCCGTCGAGCTTGCCCTTGAGTTCCGGCAGCACGAGACCGACGGCCTTGGCGGCGCCCGTGGTGGTTGGGATCATGGAGAGCGCCGCGGCGCGCGCCCGGCGCAAGTCCTTGTGAGGGAGGTCGAGGATACGCTGGTCGTTGGTGTAAGCGTGAATAGTAGTCATCGAACCTTTGAGAATCTTGAAATTCTCATGGACCACCTTGGCCGCCGGCGCCAGGCAATTCGTGGTGCAGGAGGCATTGGAGATGATGTTGTGCTTGGCGGGATCGTACATCTTGTCGTTGACGCCGAGCACCAGCGTGACGTCCTCTCCCTTGGCGGGAGCGGTGATGAGGACCTTCTTCACCGAGCCCTTGAGATGCTTTTTGGCGTCTTCCGCCTTGGTGAACAGGCCGGTGGACTCGATCACCACCTGGACGCCGAGCGACGACCAGTCGATCTCCGCCGGGTCCTTGATCTTGAACACGCGAATGGTCTTGCCGTTCACGCGGACGCAGTCTTCGCCATGTCCGACCTCGGCGTCGAGCGTGCCGAAGACGGAGTCGTACTTGAGCAGATGGGCGAGCGTCTTGGGGTCGGTGATGTCGTTGACCGCCACAAACTCGAGATTGGGGTCCGAGAGCGACGCCCTCAGCACGTTGCGTCCGATGCGTCCGAATCCGTTGATTCCTACCTTGACTGCCATGTGTCCTCCAGTGGGCTGTGGTTTAATCTTTATGCTATGAGCTAAGTGTAGCTGAGGTCAACCCACTCCCGTCACGTCACGCGTGTGCGCTTGGTCACAGACGACCTTGTGGGGTTCCGCGACCCTCTGCAATCAGTGCCATCAGTGAGATCATCGCCACATGGGAAGCATGACGATTCGGCAGTTGGACCTCTCCACCAAGATGCGGCTGCGCCTGCGGGCCGCGCGGCATGGCCGGTCCATGGAGGCCGAGGCTCGCGAGGTTCTGAAGCAGGCTCTTGCCACCGGAGAAGCAGAGCCGACGAATTTGGCTGACTCCATTCGGCAAACTATTCGCGCCTCTGACCTCCGCCCCACAAAACCGCTTGAACCGCCCTTAACGAAGTGGGCATTTTCTGGAAACAGGCTTGACAATTCGCCTTTTATTCGCCTAACATTTTGCGGGCTTTGAGGGCAGGGGCAGTGACAGGTGCTAACGCGCCACCTTCGGTTGCCCCCTGCGAACCCGGAGGCAACAGCAATGAAAGTCAGGCTAGCTTTGACCGCTCAGGTCGATGTTCCAGTGTTTCTGAATTTCTACGCGTGCGGCGACGGCCACCCCGAGGAAAAATGGTCGATGGTCTGGCCCGCGACATGTAACGACCGTTGCCCGCAGTGCAACCACGAAATCGAACCGTATGACAGTCGGGACGCGACCGACGCTGAGGCTGCTACCATACCCTTGGAAACCGTGATGGAGTGCGCTCATGACCAACTCGACAGGTTCCGCGCGGCGACCCAAGGCGACAGCGAGTACGGCATTACACTGTCTGGCGCAACCTCAAACGCCCCACCGCTTCCGCCCCGCGACCGGACAACCGTGATGACACTGCTGGGCTAGGGCAAACTGGTTTCACAGGCACAAATTCCGGCCTGCACCTGGTGCCTCCGGCCTTTTTCGTTATCAAGGCTCTGAGAGATTCCCAAGTGGTGCTGCGGGCCGAGTGTGATCTAATGATCCGGTGTGGCTTGAGATGCCAGTCCATCTGGGGGCGGCCTACAAGAGCCCCTGTCAGCGAGCGCGGGTCATCAGCGAAGCTTGGGGAGTTGACAACCTCTACTGTCCGCGCTGCGATTCTCCACAACTAAGCAAGTCTGGCGTCAACGCTCGGGTCTTTGACTTTATTTGTCCTACCTGCACGGCAGAGTTTCAATTGAAGAGTCAGTCACACGCATTTTCTCGTCGGATCACGGATTCGGCCTATGAAGTCATGCGCCGCGCCATCGAGGAGAACAAGACCCCGCACTTTTTCGCCCTGCAGTACGACGCGTTATCCTGGACCGTTCGCAACTTGACTTTGATTCCGAGTTTTGCCTTGACGCTCTCTTGCCTTGAGAAGCGCAGACCTCTTGCAGCGACCGCGCGACGTGCCGGTTGGGTGGGCTGTAACATCCTGCTTTCCAACATACCGCTCGACGCGAGAATCGCAGTGGTTTCGAGCGGAGAACCTGCCAACCGCGAGTCGGTGCGGCGCCGGTACAGGCGGCTGCAGCCCCTTGAACGGGCCGGACACGATAAGCGCGGCTGGACACTCGATGTATTGAACCTGGTGCGGTCTCTCGAGAAGCAGGAGTTTTCGTTGCACGACGTGTATAGGCGGAGCGATGAGCTTCGGAGGCTTCACCCAGATAATCTTCACGTTCCAGAGAAGATTCGGCAGCAACTCCAGCGGTTGAGAGACATGGGACTGGTTCAGTTCCTGGGCTGTGGAGCCTACCGGCTAAGCTCCTAAGATAGAGCCTTTGATGGCGCTGCAGCGGAACGCTGGAGTGGACTTGGTGGGCACGGCCCGCCAAACTGACATTGACTGCTGTTCTCAACAATGAGAACATGGAGCGTGAAGACTTGGCGCGCACCGAGGTTTATTTTTATCGAGACAAAGACGGGTCGATCCCGCTCCTCGGGTGGCTCGATGCGTTGCCCAAGAAGGTTCAGATCAAGTGCACCGCAAGGATCAGCCGCCTGGCTGAGCTGGGCTTCGAGCTGCAAAGGCCGGAAGCGGATTACCTGAGAGACGGCATTTCCTTTACTTCTTTGTGGGAAAGGCCGTCGTAGTGTTGTCGCACGGGATCACCAAAGAGCGCGAGGTTCCCAGCAAGGAGATAGAACGTGCCATCCAGCGCAAAGAGCAGGTTGAGGCCGATTTCAAGCGACACGCCTTCAGGCCGTCGTAGTCCCCGCCGAGCCGGGCGGAGGAAACCCGAGTCGAGCGCCGCCCGATTCCTCTACGATCGCTACGTTGGGACCGACCCCGCGCTGATGGAAGCGTACGATCGGGAGGTCCTCAACGCTCAATTGGCCCGGAGGATTTTCGAGCTGCGCACCCGGGCGGGATTGTCGCAACGGCAACTTGCTGAACGCGTCGGGACCTCGGCTTCGGCCATCTGCCGCCTGGAGGGCGCCGACTATGAGGGGCATTCCCTGCCGGTCCTGAAACGCATCGCGAAGGCGCTCGGCCGGCGCGTGGAGATTCGCTTCGTGCCCAAGAGGCTGCCCGAAAGCTGAGCAGAATCTCGCCCGTGAGCCGTTCTAACAGGTTCGTTGAGAGAGGCTTCGGCCCCCCATGAAGATTTGCAAAACGAAGCCAAAATCTCCTTTAGAATCAACAAAACGGCCTCGAAAAAGGCCAAAAACGAACCCAAATAAGCGCCCTTAAACAGCCTTAAATCCGCTTAAACCGGCTTAAACGAAGCCATTCCCCAAGACAGACGTAGAGCCGGCCTCTAGGCCGGGGTGCCGGGCTGCGGCCCGACGCGAGGTGGTGGTGTCATTTGCGTCATCGTCATTCCAGCGAAGGCGGGAATCCATTTTGGGGCGCGCCATCTCAAGGGTTTTCCTGATGGATTCCCGCTTTCGCGGCAATGACGATGTTCGTGAGACGATTTCAAATCAGCAAATGACACCAGTGCCCGACGCGACTCTTTCTTGACAACCGCTCCGCCGCTCGCCAACAATTGATTGACTTCCCTGGTGGCCTGAGCGCCCGGTTAGGCTTGTCCCTGTTCAGCTCAAGCGACCCCAAAGGATCTTCAAGATGCGTTGGAGCCAAGCCTTCATTCCTACTCTGCGCGAAGTGCCTGCCGAAGCCGAAGCGGCGAGTCATCGGCTGCTGCTGCGCGCCGGCTACGTGCGGCAGGTCTCGGCGGGAGTCTACGCTCACCTGATGCTGGCGCGGCGGTCGCTATTGAAGATCATGCATATCATCCGCGAAGAGATGAACGCCATTGGCGGCCAGGAATTCTACCTGCCGATCATGAATCCCGCTGAACTCTGGCAAGAGAGCGGACGCTGGGATGCCGTGGACGTGATTTTCAAACTAAAGGATCGCGCCGGCCACGACTTGTGCCTCGGCATCACGCACGAAGAGGAGATGACCAACATCGCGCGCGGCGAGTTGCGCAGTTATAAGCAGCTGCCGCAGATCTGGTATCAGATCCAGTCAAAATTTCGCGACGAGCCGCGGCCCAAGTCAGGCCTGCTGCGCCTGCGCGAGTTCTTTATGAAGGACTCGTATTCGTTCGACCTCGACGACACCGGGCTTGATGTGAGCTATGACAAGCACGTCCAGGCCTATACCAACATCTTCCAGCGCTGCGGCGTCCGCGCGCTTTTTGTGGAGGCGTTCTCCGGCATGATGGGCGGAACGGTGTCCGGCGAGTTCGCGGCGCCTAGCGAAGCCGGCGAGGACTTCATCGCGACTTCCGACTGCGGCTACGCCGCCAATCTCGAGAAGGCCGTTTCGGGCCTCGCGGCGGTGGAAGATCCTGCGGGCGCCGAATCGCCCGAGCCTTTCGCGACGCCCGGCCAGAAGACCATCGAGGATCTGGTGCGATTCACCGGCGAGCGCCCGGAGCGCATGATCAAGACCCTGGTCTACATTGTAGAGAGCGAGCCAGTCGTGATCCTGATGCGCGGCGATCACGCGCTCAGCGAGACCAAGCTCTCGACCGCGCTCGGCACGGCGGTATTCCGTCCCGCTACGCCTGATGAGGCGTTTAAGCTGCACGGCGCGCACCTCGGGTCTCTTGGCCCCGTCGGATTGGGCAAGGTCAGGATCTTTGCTGATAAGGCGCTCGAAGGACGCAAGGACATGACGACGGGCGCCAATCAGGACGATATGCATCTGCGCCACGTTACGCCCGGCCGCGACTTTCAGGCGGAGTACCGCGACCTGCGCGCGGTGGCCGCGGGCGATCCTTGCATCAAGTGCGCCAAGCCGCTGCAACTAGTGAAGGCCGTGGAGCTCGGCCACGTCTTCAAGCTGGGCCGGCGCTACTCCAGGACGATGCACGCGAATGTTCTGGACGCGGCGGGCAAGGAAGTGGAGATGGTGATGGGCTCGTATGGCATAGGTGTGGAACGAATCCTCACCATGGCCGTCGAGCAGAACAACGACAAAGACGGGATGTTCCTGCCCAAGTCCATCGCGCCCTTCCAGGTGATCCTGACCGCGGCCAACATGGACGACGCGCCGCTGCGCGAAGCTGCCGAAAAGCTCTACCGGGAACTGCAGGCTGAGAAGATCGAGGTGCTGTTCGATGATCGCGATGAGCGTCCGGGCGTGAAGTTCAAGGACGCCGATCTGATCGGCGTCCCTTACCGCCTGACGCTGGGCCGGCGCAAGTTCGAGCAGGGACAGGCCGAGATCCTGGTGCGCTCGACAAAGCAGAGTCAGGATGTTAGCTTAGAGACGGCGGTGCCGACACTGAAACAGCAGCTCCTCAGCTAGCACCCCGGCGGGCCGGAGGGGAATCCGGGTGAAACATGCCGCTTCCAGATCGCCGGAAGTCCATGCTGAAGCCGGCTTTGGGTCTTGCGATCCTGGCCGTACTCCTCGTCACCTGCGCCCGAGTCTTTCCGGTCTATTCCCGCAGCAGCCAGCTGGCAGATTACATCCGGGACAGGGCCGTGCGTGACGCGTCCGCGAACCCTTCTCCGCGCGACGTGCAGGCGGAGGTGGTGGAGTATGCGCGCGGACTGAGTCTGCCCTTGTCCACGGAGCAAGTCAGCGTTACCAGCGATTCGGGAACAATCAGCATCAAACTGGATTATACGGTTCCCGTGGACCTCGCGGTCACGACTTGGAACCTGCACTTCACGCCTTCGGTGATGAGCCGGGCGTACTGACGGATGAGGGACCTGCGGCCTTTGAGATCATCCCCGACAAACCGGCTGGCGAGCGGCACGCGGTACGTGGCCGGCAAGATCGTGCGCTGGCGCAGGGGACTCATCTACTGCGGCATTGCGCTCTTTGTGGTCTCTGCCACTCTGTTCGTCTACGCCTACCATCAGGTCAGCGACGAGATTGACGCCCGCTTGAGCGGTCAGGTTTTCAAGCGCGCCTCGGTGGTATTTTCGGCCCCGACCCCAATCACCGTCGGCGAGCCGATTACAGCCGACGAGGTGGCATCGCGCCTGCGCGCCGGCCTCTACACCGAGGGCGGCGGCTCCAGGGTCGGCATCTACACGCTGGACGGCGACCGGATGGAAATCCGGCCGGGACCCCTCTCCTATTTTGCCGGAATGCCGCCTGCCGAAGGTCCGGCGATGGTGAAGTTTGAGGCGGGCAAGATTGCCTCCATTACGACCGAGCCTTCGTCCGGCGACGATAATCCGGATAAGACGAAGCGCCCCTACCTACTCGAGCCGGAGCCGGTCACGACGCTGTTTGACGCCAGCCGTACCAAGCGCCGCCTGGTCCGCTATCAGGATCTTCCGCCGGTGATGGTCGACGCCGTTCTCGCGGCGGAGGATCGGCGCTTCTTCTCGCACCACGGTGTGAACGTCTACCGCATCTTCGACGCCGCCTTTCGCGACTTGATGGCCGACGAACGGCTGCAGGGCGGCAGCACGCTGACCATGCAACTGGCGCGCAATTTCTTCCTTACGCCCAAACGCACCCTGAGCCGGAAAGCCCAGGAGATGTTCCTGGCGTTGGCCATGGAGCAACGCCTGACCAAAGAGCAGATCTTCGAGCTCTACGCCAACGAAGTCTACCTTGGACAGCGCGGCAGCTTTTCGATCGACGGATTCGCTGCGGCTTCCGAGGCTTACTTCAACAAGAATGTGAAGAATCTGACGCTGCCGCAGGCGGCGCTGCTGGCGGGCCTGATTCGAGGACCTAACCTCTACTCACCTTATCGGCATCCGGCCCAAGCCTTGCGCGTGCGGAATTACGTGCTGCATGAGATGCAGCAGGACAGCTTCATTACAGCGGATCAGGAGCGCGAGGCGACCGCGGCTCCGCTTGCCATCGCTCCACAGAATGTGGAAGGCAGCCAGGCGCCGTTTTTCGTCGACATGGTCAAAGACCAGTTGCTCGATCACTTTTCCGAGCAGGACCTGCTATCGCAAAGCTACCGTGTCTACACCACCCTCGATCCCGGTCTGCAAAGCGCGGCTTCGGACGCGGTCCGTGACGGCATGGTCGAAGTTGACGAGACGATCGACAAACGTCATCACGCCAAGGACGCGCCGCCCCGCGATCCTAACCAGCCGCAGGTCTCGCTGGTGGTGCTCGATCCTCATACCGGTGAGCTCAGAGCGCTGGTAGGCGGCCGCAATTACGCCGTCAGCCAGTTGAACCATGCGCTGGCCAAGCGGCAGCCGGGTTCCTCGTTCAAGCCCTTTGTCTACGCGGCGGCGCTCAGTTCGGCGGTGGATGGGTCACAGCCGCTGGTTACGCCGGCCACAATTCTGATGGATGAGCCGACGACGTTCGAATTTGATAATAAGGTCTATGAGCCGCGGAACTACAAGGAGGAATACCACGGGCCTGTAACCCTCAGAGAAGGCTTGGCTTATTCCCTTAACTGCGCCACGGTTAGCCTTGCACAACTGGTAGGTTACCAAAAAGTTAAGAATCTGGCGGTCGCGTCGGGGATCAATCGCGACCTCTCCGCGACCCCGGCGCTGGCGCTCGGGTCTTACGATGCCACGCCGCTGGAGATCGCGGGTGGCTACACGACTTTTGCCAATTCCGGCGAGTACGAAGCTCCGCGTCTGATTCTCGCCGTGCGCGACGATTCCAGCAGCGTGCTGTGGCAGCCTCAGCCCGTCAGCCGTCAAGTGCTTGATCCTAGAATCGCTTACCAGATGATCAGCCTGATGGAAAGCGTAATCGATCACGGCACCGGCGCCAGCGTCCGCAGCCGCGGATTCACCCTTCCGGCAGCCGGTAAGACCGGGACCTCACACGACGCCTGGTTTGCCGGCTTTACGACCAACCTGCTGGCTGTTGTCTGGGTGGGTTATGACGATAACCATGATATCGGCCTTTCGGGAGGCGCCGTGGCCCTGCCCGTCTGGACCGACTTCATGAAGACAGCCACCAAGCTTCCCGAATATCGGAATGCGCGCGATTTCCCCGAGCCTGACGGACTAGTTACGGCCTCGATTCAGCTGCCCCAGACGCCGCCCGGCGAACCCATTCCGCTGGCGGCTGCATCGGAGGAGATCTTCGTTCAAGGGACAGAGCCGCACGGGAACGTCGCCGTCTTAAGCGGCGTTAAAGGAGTGTTTAGCCGCATCCTGGGACTTGGCGACGCGGCAGCCGCCAAGTCTAACGTGCCGGCCACGCCGCCCCCTCCCGGAGCCGCCGGAATACCTCCGGCCGCCGGCGGTCAGGCCGCCAATACCCAACAGGCGGAGCCCGAAGGCTTCAAGAAGAAGCCGGGACCCGTCAAGCGGTTCTTCTCGCTTTTCAAACATGGCGGATCGAAGGTGAAGCCGCCGGCCGACCCCGATAACAATCCCGTAAATACTGGCGACGATCCCCAAAATCAGGAGTAGAATAGGTCTGGGTTGAGGGAGCCGGCGTTCCGCATGTCGGATTCAGCCGGCTTTGGTAGTGTCTCAGTTTGTGGTGCAGGCATCTTGCCTGCGTTGTTGCCCCAAAGCACGCTGGGAAGCGTGCACCACAAACTGAGACACTACCGGTTTGGGAAGGGGGTTTGCCATGAGCGGTCTCTCGCTGGCCGTACCCAGCCTCTACTTGTGTCTGGTCGCCGGTAGTCTCGGCAGCGTCGGTGCGCGCGTCGCACCGCGAACCCAGTCACTGACTGCACCCGCACCTGCCGCGGCGCAACAGCCGGCCCGGACGGAACTCACCGCGGAGCAGCGCGCTGACATCTTCATGGCGCGGAAAAGCTATGCCGACGCCGTGGATTATTACGCGCGCGCACTTCGCCAGAACAATAGTCACGAAGCCGCGGCCACCATCTGGAATAAGATAGGGATCTCGCTGCAGCAGGAAGACGACTATCTGGATGCGCGAAAGTCGTACAAAAAGGCGCTGAAGCTCAATCCCGATCTCGCCGAAGCCTGGAACAATCTGGGCACCACGTATTTCCTCCAGAGCAAGTACGGCAAATCGTTGAAGTACTATCAGCACGCCATCGCGCTGGACCCCTCTTCCGCGTCGTTCCACGTAAATCTGGGAACATCGTATACGCGGATGAAGAAGTTTCCGCCGGCGGTGGAGGAATATCGCGCCGCCCTCACGCTCGACCCGACCATCCTGACAGAGCATTCCAGCACGGGCACGGTGGTGCAGCCGCGCGAGGCCGACGCGGATTACTTCTACTATATGGCCAAAGTCTTTGCGTCTCTCGGCCGCGCTCCGGAGGCCGTCAGCTATCTGCGGCGCGCCTTCGAAGAGGGATTCAGGAACACGAAGCGGCTCGACGAGGATCCCGACTTCGCCAAGATCAGCAAAGACGCGGGCTACGTCGCGCTGCGCAACAGCCCGCCCCTGCCGATCCCTGCCAGCGAATAGTGCCGCGCCGTGACCGGCGTGTGCCAGGCAGCATGTTGGCACGTGTGTTTCTTTTCGGACGCGTGTGCGCCGGCAGACGCTTCCTTGTTTTCCGATTTGCTTAGCTTGCGTCTGTCCGGATCTCGCCGGCTGGCCCCTGCCAAAACGAGCTTGTGCCCTTGATTTCCGAGTGACGAGTGCCCCAAGCGCACCGGTCGCGAACGGCGGTGCTGACCACATCCACGATTTGCCCACGACACAGCCCAACGACCGAACCGATCATGTGGTTCTCCACTCCGGAAGCGAGTTTTTCGTTCCGTTCCGAAGCAACTGTCAGGCATGCGTCGTGGGTCAGTTTGGAACTGGTCGCCGGAGTCTCGAGATTGACCCACTACTCACGCGTGCGCACTGTTGCTCAATGGTCCAGGCTCAGTTAGATTTACTGCATGTCGCGTTTGACTCGGGACGAGGAGGGCGCCGAACGCACCGCAGCGGAGGAACCTCTTCGAGTTCTGATCGACCATGTTCCGACTCTCATTTGGACCGCGGCGCCGGACGGCTCGATTGATTTCATTAACCAGCGCGGGCTGGAATACCACGGCGTACTGCTGTCGGACGTGCTGGGGTGGGGCTGGACGGCCGTGGTTCATCCTGAAGACCTCACCCAATTCGTGGACGAGTGGCGCGCAGCCGTAGCGGCAGGGAAGCCGTTCGAACACGAAGTGCGCCTGCGGAGGGACGATGGGGAGTATCGCTGCTTTCTGAGCCGCGGCGTTCCACTCCGCGACGAGGTCGGCAACGTTATCCGATGGTACGGGACGACCACAGACATTGAAGATCGAAAGCAGGCCGAGGATGCCGTCGCGCGCAGCGAGGATCGCCTTCGGCTGGTGACTGACACGATTCCCGCTCTGGTGGGGAGCATGCTGCCGGATGGCTCCCTGCAGTTCATCAATCGGCGCTGGCTGGAATATGCGGGCTTGTCTTTGCAGGACGTGCAAGGCTGGGCCTGGACCGGCGGCCTTCACGCGGATGATCGCGCAGCCTTGGTGGACTCGTGGCGCGCGGCCTTGACGGCTGGAACTCCATGGGAGGAGGAAGGGCGCCTTCGCCGCGCGGACGGCGCATACCGCCGTTTTCTGCTGCGGGCCCTGCCCTTGCGGGATGAAGGCGGGAATATCGTCCGATGGTACGCAACCGGTTATGACATCGAGGAACTTAAACGGGCCGAAGACGCCCTGGCTCAAGCCCTTGACGAGAACAACAGGCTCAAAGAGCAGCTTCGGCGGGAAAACCTGGCTCTGAAGGAGGAGATCGATCGCTCGTTGATGTTCGAGGAAATCGTCGGCACCGCGCCGGCGCTGCGCGTGGTGCTTGCCAGCATCGCCAACGTCGCCCCTACCGATTGTACGGTTCTGATCACCGGCGAGACCGGCACTGGCAAGGAACTGATCGCGCGCGCCATCCACAAGCGCTCCCAGCGTACCGGGCGGGCGTTCGTGAGCGTCAACTGCGCTGCCATCCCGCCTTCGCTGATCTCTTCGGAATTGTTCGGACACGAGAAAGGCTCCTTTACTGGAGCCGTCCAGCAGCGTCTCGGCCGCTTTGAACTCGCGGAAGGAGGCACCATCTTCCTCGACGAGATCGGCGATCTGCCGGCCGAGACTCAGGTTGCTTTATTGAGGGTCCTGCAAGAACGGGAGTTCGAGCGCGTGGGTGGAAAAGGCCCGATTGCAGCGGACGTGCGGGTGATTGCGGCCACGAACCGCGACCTTGCGGCCGCTATTTCCGCCGGCACGTTTCGAAACGACCTGTTTTACCGGCTGAACGTATTTCCCCTTCGAGTTCCTCCTCTTCGCGAGCGAAGAGAAGATATCCCGCTGCTGGTGGAATACTTTGTTCGTCGCTTTGCCGGCAAGGCGGGGAAGAAAATCCGTGTCGTCAGCAAGAAGACCCTGCAACTGCTCGAGTCCTATGCCTGGCCGGGCAACATCCGCGAACTCCAGAATATCGTCGAGCGTTCGGTAATCGTCTCCGCGGGAGAGAGCCTGATGGTGGACGAGAACTGGTTTTCCGCCCAGTCGCTTCCGCTCCAGCCGGTTGTCCGGGCACTTCCGCAAGAGCCGCAACAGCACGAGAGAGAAGTCATTGAAACAGCTCTCGCTGAAAGCTCCGGCCGGGTGTCGGGACCAAATGGCGCCGCGGCCAGGCTGGGTGTTCCCCCTTCAACTCTGGAATCGCGAATCAAGTCCTTGAGGATCGACAAGTATCGGTTCAAGGTACTGCATCGCTAGCAGGCAGTTCCAGGTTCCCGCCGAGCCTTTTTCCGTCGTTTCGTGGATTTCGCAGAAATTGCGAATTCATCGCGAATTCGCAGCCCTTCCCGTCGCCAACACGAACGCGCTCATGAGCTTACGGTTTGGCATTCGCTGTGCCTCCACCTTCAGCGGAGTCCAGGAGGGAACCGATGTGGAAGCTCCAACGATCAGCAAATGGCGAGTCTGTCGTCTTCACGCTGAGTGGTCGAATCGAAGCGGAGCAGCTCGCCGAGCTCGAACGGCTGTTCGAGGCCGAACGTAAGCCCATGGTTCTGGACTTGGAAGAGATCGAACTGGTGGACCGGGAGGCGGTGCAGTTTCTGGCGCAATGCCGGGCGAAAGGTATAAGGCTGCAGAGATGTCCAGCCTATATCCGCGCCTGGATGGCGCGGGAAAAACCCTGAATATCCGGATGCTGCTCCAATCACAAAACTATGGAGGTGAATATGTCAGGCTTCGTGAGCAATCCGATCGTTGCTGGCGTGAACGAGATTCGCAAGTCCTGGGGCTGGTTTCTAGCCCTGGGGATCTTGTTCATGCTTTCTGGCGTCATCTGCATTCTGGGTGCCGTCGCGGCTACTTTCGTCACCGTCCTCTTCTTCGGTTGGCTGCTCCTCATCAGCGGTGTCGTGGCTATGGTCCACGCGTTTCAGACGCGAACCTGGAGCGGCTTCTTCTTTTACCTGCCGGGTGCTCTTCTCCGGGGACTGACGGGCTACCTGCTCGTCCGCTATCCCGGAGGCGGGGCCGCCGGCCTGACCCTGGTGCTGGCGTCGTTCTTCGTGGTGGGCGGGCTGTTCCGCGCCATCGCCGCGGGAATGGCGCAGTTGCCGCGCTGGGGATGGGCATTGTTCTCAGGACTCGTCTCGGTGGCGCTTGGGATCACGCTGCTTGTGCAGATGCCCGTTTCGAGCATCTGGTTCATCGGCTTCGCCATCGGCGTCGACCTGATCTTCGACGGCGCTTCCTTCGTGGGTTTCGCCACTGCATTTCACAGCCTGCCCTCGCCCACGGCTCACGAGGCGGTGTAAGGCCGCCAAGCCTGAAGTGGAACTCGTCAACCCTCAAACTGTCGCTCGCAACCTTGCGACCGACGACAAAGGAGAATGTCATGGAGAAAATGATGGTCGTAGTTTTTGACAATGAGAAGAAGGCGTACGAAGGATTGCACGCTCTCAAGGAGCTGGATGCCGACGGAAGCGTCTCGGTTCACGCGGATGCGGTGGTCCAGAAGAATACCGACGGCAAAGTTTCGTTCAAGCACGCAGAAGATGATTTCCCGGTTCGAACGCTTGGGGGAACGGCTGTCGGCAGCATCATCGGACTTTTGGGCGGACCGGTCGGCCTTGGGATCGGCGCCGTCGCGGGTACGCTGGCGGGTTCCCTTGCGGACCTCAACTACGCCGGAGTGAATGCGGATTTCCTCGACGAAGTTTCCGGAATCCTGGCGCCCGGCAAGTATGCGGTGGTCGCAGACGTCAGCGAAGAGTGGGTGACGCCGGTGGATGCCCGCATGGAACCTCTGGGAGGGGTCGTTTTTCGCGCCGCCAGAAAGAAAGTCGAAGATGACCAGAGTGCCCGGGAGGAAGCCGAGCTTCGCTCCGAAATCGAAGCGTTGAAGGCTGAACACGCTCGGGCTCACGCCGAACGTAAGGCGAGGCTCCAGGCCCAGATCGACGACCTTAATGCGAAGCTGGAAAAGAAAGTGGAGGAGCAAAAGGTCTGGTCAGAGCAGCGCAGGCGCGAAACCGAGGCCAAGCTGAAGGCTCTTCAGGAGAAAGCCGCCAAGGCGCAAGGCGATGCCAAAGCGGCGATCAATGCCCGAATCACTCAGCTTCGCGAGGGATACGAACGCTCCGAGACCAAGGTCAGAAGCGCGACGGCGACGGGACTGCGCAAGGCCGCGGACAAGATCGAGAAGAAGACCGTTTAGCAAGCCACCGCCGCTCCTCATCTCAAAGGCCAGGCTGGGGAAGACCCTCAGGGTCTGCCCCAGTCCTGACTGAATTCGTGCGGTAGCTGAGGCACCGCTGCGGAACCCGACTTGGGCCCTTACGCGATCTCTAGTCCCGGCCGCCCTCCATTCCTCAAATGGTAGGATGAAGCCATGGGAGGCATGATCCCGCTCTCGGACGCAACTCGACGGCCCATCAGTACCCCCATCATCACCGTTCTGATCATCGTGGCGAACGCATTGGTGTTCCTCCTCGAACTGGCAGGCGGTGACGCTTTTGTAACGCGGTGGTCGGTAACTCCGGCTGAGATTACGGCCGGCCACCAGTGGATTACCGTGCTGACGGCGATGTTCATGCACGGCAGCTGGTCGCACATCATCGGTAACATGATTTTCTTGTGGGCCTTTGGCCCGGAGATCGAAGACGCCATGGGTCGGGCTCGATACCTGGCGTTCTATCTTCTGGGCGGGATCGCCGCCATGCAGGCCCAGGTGGCGGCCGACCCGCATTCCACGGTTCCCAACCTGGGCGCGAGTGGCGCGATTGCGGCCGTAATGGGCGCTTTTCTGATCACCTACCCCCGCGATCGCATCAAGTCGGTGCTCTTTATCGGATGGTACGGGCGCATCACCCTTGTCCCCGCCGCGCTGCTAATCGGGTTGTGGTTTGTAATCCAACTCTTCAGCGCCGGCGAAGTTGCCGGAGCGGCAGAGGCGAGCACGGGCGGGGTAGCCTATCTGGCGCACATCGGGGGCATGATCTTTGGGGCTGTCACGGCGCGGCTCTTTGAAATTCCCGAGCGCGTTGGAGCCTAGCAGGCTGCGGAAGAACTAACCGGACGCACCTTGAAAGGGCGGGGCTTCAGCCCCGCCGCAAAGCGCGTCCGAACAAGTTCAATAACTTACATTGAGGGCGCCGGTACGGCGGGGCTGAAGGAGCGGTCAGCTTCTTCTCTCCAGAAGTCTCTGACCATCATCAAGAACATCCTCGAGCACGGCCAACCTCAACTTCAAGGGCAGGGCCGGTGCTCGTGTCGTTCGGACCATGGGTAGACAGTCAGGGCGGCATTGTTCCGTAGCGCCATGAATATTCGCATCCGCAAGGCCTGTACGGCTGACGTCCCGGTGCTGCAGCAGGTGATTGAGGCCTCGGTGCGTGGGTTGCAGGCGCGCGACTACTCGTCGCGGCAGATCGAGCTGGCGCTCAGGGATGTGTATGGCGTGGACACCCAACTGATCGCCGACGGGACGTACTTTGCCGCCGACGCCGTATCGGAGGGCGGGCAAGCCCAGATTGTTGGCTGCGGCGGCTGGAGCAGGCGGCGGACTCTTTTTGGCGGCGACCAGTGGCGCGCCCGCCTGGACGATCTGCTCGATCCAGGACGCGATGCGGCGAAGATTCGCGCATTTTTCGTCCGGCCGGAGTGGGCACGGCGAGGAATCGGCACCATGATCCTTGATGCGTGCGAGGTGGCGGTCAGGACGGCGGGTTTCAAACGCCTGGAAATGGGTGCGACCCTCAGCGGCGTCCCTTTCTATCGCGCCAAGGGATACATCGCGCTCGAGAGAGTCGACGCGCCGCTTGCCGAGGGCGAATTGCTGCCCATTGTGCGCATGGTCAAAGAAGTCTGATGTCGCGAACGACGGGCGGAAGCGAGATCCTGGGATCGCGACGATGCCGCTCGAGTCAGTCTTATGCGCCATTGTGTTATCACTGCTGACATCTTGCCCGAACGCCACCCAGCATGCTAAACAACTCAATCGTGGGTGCCGCCCGCGGGCCGGCCTTCTGTCCACCGGAAAGTCATCTATGGGGGGATCGTAATGTACAGGTTTGGTTTTGCAGTTTGTGGCTTGCTGGCTTTGTGTCTTTGCTGGCATGTTCCACTGGCTTGCGCGCAAGCCGATGGGCAGCAGGACTATAAGGCGTATCAGAACTACGATTTTGTGCCCGGTGATCATCTCCTGTTCGAGGATGATTTTCGTTCCGACAAGGACGGCGAATTTGCGTCGCACTGGAAACTGGACGGCGGCCAGGGAGCGGTGAATCAGTTTCAGGGCCAGCCGGCTCTGGTCATGACGGACGGCAACTACGCTAAAGTGTCGCCGCGTCTCACTCCCGCCAAGTATCTGAAAGAGGCGTTCACGGTCGAGCTGGACTACTACGCGCAGCCGCCCGGCCCGCAAACCGACAGAATTGGCGTCTCGCTCCATAACGGCGACGATGACCGGAATTTCTGGTTCGGCACCGACGTGAGCACGGAGGGGCTCGAACATGACCTGACGGGCAGCTATCCCGGCGGCGACGACGCCTTCCAGGGGAAATGGCACCACCTCGCCATGATCATCAAGGAAAACCAGGCGAAGCTTTACGCTGACCAGACTCGCGTGCTGGTGGTGCCGGATCTCGGCGGCTTCAAGCCGGAATCCCTCTCGATTGAAGGCCTCGGCAGCTCGGATGCTCCCCTGATTTTCAAGAATGTGCGCATCGCGCTCGGCGGCGATATGAACCTTCTCGATGCCCTCAACAAAGACGGCAAGATCGTCACCTACGGCATCCACTTCGACGTGAACTCCTCCACGGTTAGAGCCGAGTCCGCGGGAACGATCAACGCGATTGCGACGATGCTGAAGGACAATCCGAAACTGAAACTCGAGATCGGCGGACACACAGACTCCACGGGCGATGCGGCAAAGAATCTCACACTCTCGCAGGCGCGGGCCGAGGCGGTCATGAAACTGCTGGTCAGCCAGGGAGTCGATGCGTCGCGTCTGACGGCCAAAGGATACGGCGACAAGAAGCCAATCGCATCGAATGATACGCCTGAGGGCAAGGCACAAAACCGCAGAGTGGAATTCGTGAAACTCTGACGGTCCGCTGGTGACAAGCCACCCATTTGTTGAACGAGGCATACTTATGGTCCGCGAGCACAAATCGGTTGCCGCAGGATATCCACGTGGATCCATGGCAACGCCCGCGCGTTTGAGTGCTGCGGTGTTGGGGGTTGTTCTCGTCGGCTGTGGTTGGGCTGCTCGCGCGCACGAGATTGATCCCGTAAACGGCAAGCATGGCTCATTCGTCGTGGGTATAGGCCAGAAGGTTGGCGGGGCGAATCTTGATGCCGCGTCCCGCCAGTCGGCCCTCGCTGTGGCGGACAAGGTTCTCGCCGTTGTTCGCCGCGACCCGGCAATTGCTTCTCCCGTCGGCTACAGCGTGCGGGTTAATCCGGTGTTCGGCAAGCGAACGGACTGGGCCGACTTCGATTCGGGTCTGCCGTTTTACGCCGGCGTCGTCGGATCGTTTTTTGCCGCCGACGAGAAGCCCAGCCCGACTGCCTTCAAGGGCCCGGATTTCGGCGTCTATGTCAACACCGCGCTCCAATGTCCGGTGAACACGTTCACGCATCCTCTGTCGAAACATCCCTGGATGCTGGATGGGAAGTTTCCGGTGATCGAGGGCGGGCGCGCAACCGGCGCCTTCCGCGGATATACGATTTACGACAGCCAGTGCGTCGTGCTGTCCCGCAAAAAGGAACCGCCATTCGTTTCGCTGACGCGCGAACAATATGTGCGGTTGGAAATCGAAAGCCTCAAGGAGCGGGTAGAGATCACGCGCCAAAATCTTGCCGGTCAGACGAATCCGGCCCTGCGGTCCGCAGGGGATTCGGCGCTTCAGCATATCGCCGCTGCCATCACCGAGCGCCAGCAGGAGTTGGATGCGATGGACGCTTCAACTCGCGGTGCGCCGGCATTCGTGCAGACCGGCTATTCCGAGGCAAAGCTCGTCGATTCCGGCGACGACGGCGCCATACCGTTGTCGGTTCCCAATCCCGCCTTTTTCGATCACTCTCTGCCGTCTGCGACGGTGCAGGCTATTGCTGTCTATGTTCCGTTCCTGCAGTCAGGTCCGCAGCCTGAGGGTTTGCCGGCTGGTTTGCCGGATGATTGGCGGCCGGCCATGGAGAAAATTCGCGATCAGCTCGATTGGGCAGGGCTCACGGCACTGCTCCAGTAGACTCGAACCGTTTGCGCGACCGCGAACGCGCTGCCTATTTCATCAAGCGGTCTCCTGCCGTGACGGTCTGGGACAATGTGTGACCGCCGGCCGTTCTTCCCGAAAATAACCGGCGGTCGCAGACCGCCGCCACGGCAGGGGTAGGGCCTGCGGTTCCGCTGTATAATCACCGTGCCGAGTGGAAACAATCAGGGTGCCGCCAGCATCGATAAAAATGGGGGACTCGGTAGAACAGTAGAGGACTCGGTGGTGCGCAGAAGGCATCGCTGACTCTGAATTCCGAAAGGAGCCCTGCCTTGTCGACTGAGACCGCTCCCGCAATCCAACCCGCCGCCGTCAATGCTTCAGCGCTCGACGAGCTTTGCATCAATACCATCCGCTTCCTTTCGGTCGACGCCGTTCAGAAGGCGAATTCCGGGCATCCGGGACTGCCGATGGGAACCGCCGCCATGGGATACGTACTCTGGACGCGCTTTCTGCGTTACAATCCGCGCGATCCCAAGTGGCCGAATCGCGATCGCTTCGTGCTCTCCGCCGGCCACGGGTGCATGCTGCTTTACAGCCTGCTGCACCTGACGGGATACGACCTCTCGCTTGAGGACATCAAGCAATTCCGCCAATGGGGAAGCAAGACGCCGGGACATCCGGAAAGCGCGCTAACGCCGGGCGTGGAAACCACCACGGGTCCGCTGGGGCAGGGCGTCGGCAACGCCGTCGGCATCGCGATTGCCGGCAAATACCTGGCAGCGTATTTCAATCGGCCGGGCCACGAGCTGATCGATTACACCGTCTATGGCATTTGCAGCGACGGCGATCTGATGGAAGGCGTGTCGGCCGAAGCCGCATCCATCGCGGGCTTTCTGGGCCTGGGTAACCTGGTCTTTCTGTACGACAACAATCACATCACGATCGAGGGAAATACCAGCCTGGCCTTTGACCAGGAGGACGTCGGCAAGCGCTTTGAGGCGTATGGCTGGTTCGTGCAGCACGTCGGCGACGGCAATGACGTGGCGGCGGTCGAGCAAGCCTTGAGGGCGGCGCGCGCGGAGAAGGATCGTCCGTCGCTCATCCTCTGCCGCACTCACATCGCCTACGGAAGTCCGAACAAGCACGACACCGCGGGCGCGCACGGCGAGCCGCTGGGCGAGGACGAGGTGAAGGCCACCAAGCAGAATCTGGGATGGCCGCTCGATCCCACGTTCTACATTCCGGATGACGCCCTCAAACATTTCCGAGAGGCGGTGGACCGCGGAGCGCAACTCGAGGCGGATTGGGAGCGAAAGCTCGATGAGTACCGCAAGGCCTTTCCGGACCTGGCTCGCGATTGGGACCTCTATTACGAGCGCCAATTGCCCGAGGGCTGGAAAGACAAGATTCCAACTTTTTCGCCGGCAGACAAGCCGATCGCCACGCGTTCGGCGTTGGAAAAGGTTCTGAAAGCGACGGCGCCTCACCTGCCCTTCCTGGTGGGCGGCGCCGCGGACTTGGCGCCTTCCACCAAGACTTACGTCAAAGAGCTTGGCGACTTCGCCCGCGGACATTACGGCGCCAAGAATTTTCATTTCGGTATCCGCGAGCACGCGATGGGCTCGATTTGCAACGGTATGTCGTTGACCGGCCTCCTCCCTTACGGCGCCACCTTCCTGATCTTCTCCGACTACATGCGGCCCACCATCCGTCTGGCCGCCATCATGGAAGCGCACGTGATTTTCGTCTACACGCACGACAGCATCTTCCTGGGTGAAGACGGACCGACACACGAGCCGGTGGAACACCTGGCGTCCATCCGCGCCATTCCCAACGTGAGCCTGATCCGGCCTGCGGATGCCACTGAGACGGCCGTCGCCTGGCGTGTGGCGCTGGAGCATCGCGACGGACCGGTACTGCTGGCGCTTACGCGCCAGAACCTTCCGATTATCGATCGCAGCAAGTACGCCTCGGCGGACGGGCTGGAGCGCGGCGCGTACGTCCTGAGCGATCCGGCGGGTAAGACGCCCGAAGTGATCCTCATCGCCACGGGCTCCGAGGTTGCGCTTGCTCTGGAGTCCCAGCAGCAGCTTGCCGGGCAGGGAATCGCCGCGCGGCTGGTCAGCATGCCGAGTTGGGACCGGTTCGAGAAGCAGCCGCAGTCATACCGGGACGAGGTACTGCCGGCGGAAATCACGGCTCGTCTCGCGATCGAAGCGGCGTCGGTCTTCGGGTGGGAGCGCTATGTGGGCACAAAGGGCGCAGTGATTGGGTTGGATCGCTTCGGCGCCTCCGCTCCTTACAAGGTGATTGCGGAGCACCTGGGATTCACGCCCGGGAATGTGATCGCTCACGTTCACCGGCTGCTGGGAAGGTAACGCTCGCCTCACGGGCCGGCAGGCGGGCAGCTCGCCCGTGCAAGTGCGCCGCGCTGAAGCGAGTGTGTGACAACTGCTCTTGGTAGGTCAAGGACTGGATCCCCGCTACGCGGGGATGACGTTGCTGGATTTGCATCTCTGCCTTCGATGCTGTCATTCGTGCGAAGGTGGGAATCCACAAGGTTTCAACTAGGCAGACGCGAGGCGATCATATGGCCATGACTACCGACGCATGCGAAGCGATCGGCGCCGCGCTTGCGGCAGGCGCTTACCCCGGGCGGCGTCTTCCTGAGCCGTGCGCCATGGTCATCTTCGGCGCGTCCGGGGATCTGACCGAACGGAAACTCATCCCCGCGCTCTACTATCTGTACCGGCACGAGTTGTTGCCGCAGGGATTCTCGGTTGTCGGGTACGCGCGATCGTCCTTTTCAGACGATCAGTTCCGCGCTCGGCAGCACGACGCCGTGAAGGAGTTCCTGAAGATTCCCGCCGAGGACGAATCTTATCTGACCAGCTTTCTTGAGGGAGTCTCTTACATCAGCGGTGACTATACCTCTGGCGAGGGGTATCAGCGGCTCGCTAAAGCCCTCGATGAGCTGGACGAGAAGCGCGGCGCCGGTGGCAATCGCTTGTTCTACATGGCGACGCCTCCCAGTTTCTTCGGCGACATCGTCCGCAATCTCGGCGCCAGCGGCCTCGCGCGTCCCAAAAACGAAGGAAAGAACTGGACTCGAGTGGTGATCGAGAAGCCTTTCGGGCACGACCTGGACAGCGCCCGGGAATTGAACCGGCTGGTGACCAGCGTCTTCAGCGAAGACCAGATTTATCGCATCGACCACTATCTCGGCAAAGAGACCGTCCAGAACCTGCTGGTGTTCCGCTTCGCCAATGGCATTTTCGAGCCCATTTGGAACCGACGCTACATCGACCACGTTCAGATCGCGGTGGCGGAAGACCTGGGCCTCGAAGGCCGGGGCGGGTACTACGAAGAAGCGGGACTGGTGCGGGACATGATCCAGAACCACGTGCTCTCGCTGCTGAGCCTCATCGCCATGGAGCCGCCATCGCAGTTCGAAGCGAAGTCGGTGCGCGATGAGAAGAGTAAGCTGATGCGTGCCATCCGGCCGCTGCCGCTCGATCGGTTGAACGAAGTCGCGGTACGCGGGCAGTACGTGGAAGGATGGGCCGGCGACAAGAAACTGCCGGCGTATCGCGCGGAGCCCAAAGTATCGCCGCAGTCCGTTACGGAGACTTTCGCCGCTCTCAAGCTCTACATCGATAACTGGCGCTGGGCCGATGTTCCGTTTTATATCCGGTCAGGGAAGCGCCTGCCGAAGCGAATCTCCGAAATCACCATCGAATTTCGCCGCGCGCCTCACCTGCTGTTCCGGGGAACCGTCACTGACGACATGGTTCCCAACCTGTTGCGCGTTCGCATTCAGCCGGACGAAGGCATTGCCCTGCGCTTCAACGCCAAGATCCCGGACACCACCATGCAGATCCGGCCGGTGGAAATGGACTTCCGCTATAACGATGTGTTTGAGGCGTCGCCTCCCACCGCGTACGAGACGCTGCTGCTCGATTGCATGCTGGGCGATCCCATGCTCTTTACGCGCGATGAATTTGTGGACCTGGCATGGGAGTTCATCACGCCCCTGCTCCGTCGCTGGCGTGACGAAGGGCGCAAGGGCCTCTCCTTCTACGAGGCGGGAACGTGGGGGCCGCCGGAAGCCGACGGCCTGATGGAGCGAGACGGCCGCCATTGGAGACATCTGTAATTGACGATTGTGGATTGACGATTGGAAGTTCAGAGTCGACAGTTGACAGTCGGCACTCGGCAATCTGCGGTGCCCTCACCGCAGGCTCTTCCCGTTGCGACGGCGGCGATGAGAACTTGCAGCTGCGGCACGACGTTCAACGCTCGAGATCTGTCGACTGTTGATTGTCAACTGTGGACTGTCGACGATTAAGTGTCGACGGTCGACATGAGGTGCACTTGACCCCTGAAATCGAAGTCTTCCGCGATCTCGACGAAATGAGCCATCGCGCCGCTGAGCGCTTCGTGGAGGCGGCGGAAGAGACTATTGCCGCCCGCCGGCCCTTCTACGCCGCGCTTTCCGGCGGATCAACGCCGCGCACGACGTTTAGTCTGCTGGCGACCACGGATTTCGCTCTGCGCTTTCCCTGGACTTCCACGCATTTCTTCCAGGTCGATGAGCGCGCCGTGCCGCCTGACCATCGCGAAAGCAACTATCGCATGATCCGCGAAGTCATGCTCGACGGTGCGCCGCTGCCGCCTGAGAACTTCCATCGCATGCGGGCCGAGTCGCAGGACCTGGAGAGCGCCGCACACGACTACGCCCACGAAATCGCCGAGGTGATGCATCCTCTGGGCGGGGCGTTTCCCCGCTTTGACCTGATTCAACTCGGCCTGGGGACGAACGGCCACACGGCGTCGCTGTTTCCCGAAACCGCGGCGCTCGACGAGACTCGCCGCTGGGTGGTGCCGAATTTCGTTTCCGAGATTGACATGTGGCGGATGACATTGACGTATCCGGTCCTCAACGCAGCGCACGAGATCATTTTTCTGGTGGCCGACGAGGACAAGGCCGACGTCCTGCGCCGCGTGCTCTACCCGGAATCGCCGGAAGACCGTTTTCCGGCGCAGGGAATCGCGCCAAGCGAGGGCCAATTGCGCTGGTATTTGACGGAAACCGCGGCAAGGCTCCTGCCGAGGCGCTCGTAAATGCCCGGCGGCTGTAGCGGCGGTGGGGACACCGCCGCTACAGCCTGTCGACTATGACCAAAATCGCTCCTTCCATTCTCTCCGCCGATTTCACCCGGCTCGGCGAGGCCGTGCAGGAAGTCGAGGCCGCGGGCGTGGATCGCGTGCAGGTCGACATTATGGACGGGCGTTTCGTTCCCAATATTACTTTTGGACCGCTTGCGGTGCGCGCGCTCCGGCCTCTGACGCGATTGACCTTGGAAGTTCACCTGATGGTGACCCCGCCCGAAGACTTCATCGGCGCTTTTGCCGAGGCGGGCGCTGACACGCTGATTGTTCATCAAGAAGCCACGCCTCATCTGCACCGCGCCATCCAGCGCATCCACGCGCACGGCAAGAAGGCCGGGGTTGCCATTAATCCTTCCACGCCGGTGTCGGTGCTGTCGGAGGTCCTGGCCAGCCTGCAGTTGGTGCTGGTGATGACGGTGAACCCGGGCTTCGGCGGCCAGGAGTTCATTCCGGAAACGCTCAGCAAACTGCGCGAGCTGCGCCGCACCTTCTCCGACAACGCGCTCCAGTGCGAACTCGAAGTCGATGGCGGGATTCACGAGCAGACGACGCCTCTTGTGGTGGAAGCGGGAGCGAACGTTCTGGTGGCGGGGTCGGCCGTATTTGACGACGCCGGCGGCGTCAGGTCCGCTGTCGAGCGACTCCTCCGAGCCGCGAAAGGCTCGCGGCAAGCCGATTAGCCTCTGGCCCTCGGACGATCACGCCGTCCGGACCGGCAGGGAGGCGGGGAGGACACGAGCGGTCCTCCCCGTTTGGATGTAATCGCGCGAGGGGGTAATTCGCGCGGTTACGGTTGAAGAAACTCGGCGAGACAAGCTGAACTGCGCCGGCGCCGGTGCCCTTCCGCCGCAACGCCGTGAGCTGCACGTCCCTCTCTCTCGCTCCTCTCGAAATGGCAGATGCCACCGCCGCGATTCTGTCGCATGCCGTGCCATAGTTCCAATATATGCTGCCTATTTCCGTGATAGGCTGAGCATATGGAAATCCATCAGCTTCGTTATTTTCTGGCCGTGGCGCGGCTGCGCTCGTTCACGCGGGCGGCGGAGCATGAGCACGTGGCCCAGCCGTCCTTGAGCCAGCAGATCCGCAAGCTTGAAGACGAGATGGGCGCCCGCCTCTTCAATCGTCTGGGCCGCTCGATCACGCTTACGCCCTACGGCCAGCGGTTCGAGCAGCGCGCCCGGCGCGTGCTGGCGGAGTTGGATGGCGCCCGGCAGGAGATGGACGAGATGCTCGGCCTGCATCGCGGCAGCCTGACGCTGGGAGCCATCCCCACGCTGGCGCCCTATCTGCTACCGGCGGTTCTGGCGAGCTTCGCCCGTGCCTATCCCGGAATTGCCGTCAGCATGCGCGAGGGCTTGACGAGTTCGTTGCTCGCCGACCTCGCGGGAGGCGAGTTGGATCTCGCCCTCCTGCGCCTGCCGGTGCGCGGGGCGGAATTCGTCTCCGAGTCTCTGGTCAAGGAAGGAATGCTGCTCGCCGTGCCCCGGAGACATCGGTTGTACCGGCGCCAGGGCCGGCCCGTGACTCTTGACGATCTCGCCGAAGAGCGCTTTTTGCTTCTCAAAGACGGTCATTGCTTTCGCGAGGACGTCCTGCAGATCTGCAAGCGCTGCCGGGTGAATCCGAACGTGGTTTTCGAAGGCGGCCAGTTCGACACGCTGGTGGCGATGGTGGCGACCGGCGCGGGCGTGACCTTGCTGCCGGAGATGGCCCGTGCGCACTATCGCCACTCCGGCGTAGGCCTGCTCGAATTCGCTCCGCCACGCCCGACGCGCACCATCGGACTGGTCCGCGCCAAAGACCAGTTCATGACGCCCGCGGTGCGCGCCTTCATCGAGCATTTGCGAAAGACATGCGGAAGGCAGGGCGCGCTTGCCCCGGACGTCGCCGGGACTCCCGCAGCCTCGTCAACATCGCCGCGAGCGCGCTCAGCACACCGTGGGGTCTGAGAGGCCTGTGTCAATGGCGCAGCATCGTCAGACCGGGTATCGTCGCATTGAAAGCGCACATTCTGCTGTGCTCAAGGTGTTTCGCCGCAGCCTCGAGGCGGGGATAACCCGCGAAGGGTGGCTGGCGATTGAAGGGCCGATCCTGTTTGAGGAAGCGATCGCGGCCGGCGGTTACGACGGGCACCAGGGAGCCGAATCGCGGCCATTGTTCCGCAGCGTGCTCGCGACTGAATCTCAAGCGCAACGATTCAAGGCAAGTCTCGAAGGTATGCCGCATGAAGTCGAGATCAACATCGTGGCGGATGCGCTGTTCGGCCGCGTGGCGCAGACTCAAACCCCGCAGGGTATCGCCGCGTTCGTGGAGCTGCCACGACACGATCCCGACGTGGCGCTGGGCGGCCGCGATGCTCTGGTTGTGATCGCGTGCGGCTTGCAGGATCCGGGAAATCTGGGTGCGATCATGCGAAGCGGTTTGGCCCTGGGCGCAACGGCGCTGGTGTCGCTGAAGGATACGGTGAGTCCTTTCAATCCCAAAAGCGCGCGCTCGTCGGCCGGAGCGGTATTCCGGCTTCCCATTTTCCCAGCTCAGGATTCCGGGCCGCTGCTGGCCCGTCTACGCCGGTTGGGAGTGACCACAATAGCCGCCGACCGCCACAGCGCGGTCCGCGTATGCGACGCCGATCTCCGTCGTCCGATCGCGGTCCTGATCGGGCAGGAAGCGGCCGGACTCGCTCCGGATTTGCTCCACCATGCAGACGAGCGCGTGGCGATTCCCATACGCGGCGGCATGGACTCGATGAACGCCGCCGCGGCCGCCAGTGTGATTCTCTACGAAGCCGCGAGGCAACGAGGGTTTCGATTCGATGAGCCTCTTTGATATCGGCCTGCCGGCGCCGAATGCCGGGGACTCCAGGGGCAGGCCGCTCGCCGACCGCATGCGTCCCGAGACGCTGGAAGAGTTCATCGGCCAGCCACACCTGCTCGGGCCGGGCAAGCCTCTACGCCTGGCCATCGAACGCGACGAAGTTGCTTCCATGATCCTGTGGGGACCCCCGGGCTCGGGCAAGACGACGCTGGCCACGATCGTTGCGCGTCAGACCCGCAGCCGATTCGTCAAGTTCAGCGCGGTGCTGGCGGGAATCCGCGAAATTAAGGATGTGATGGCCGCGGCCGAAAAGGGCCGCGCCTACGGCCAGCGCACGATTCTGTTTATCGACGAAATCCATCGCTTCAACAAAGCCCAGCAGGACGCATTTCTGCCCTACGTCGAGCGCGGTGACGTGGTGTTGATCGGCGCCACGACCGAGAATCCGTCTTTCGAGGTGAACTCGGCGCTGCTTTCCCGCGCCAAGACGTATTTGCTGTCGCCGCTCTCCACCGAAGAGATCCTCGGCCTGCTCATACGCGCGCTCCGCGACGACAAGCGCGGCCTCGGGGGACAGCAAATCGAAGTTTCCGAAGAGCTGCTCCGCCAGATCGCGGTGTTCTCGAACGGCGATGCCCGCGCCGCCTACAACGCTCTGGAGTCGGCCGCGGCCGGCACCACGCGCGACAGCCAGGGACGCGCAATCGTCACGCCGCAGGTGGTCGAAGATGCGCTGCAGCGCAAGATGCTGATGTACGACAAGGCGGGCGAGGAACACTACAACATCATCTCCGCCTTGCACAAGTCGGTGCGCAACTCGGACCCGGACGCCGCGCTCTACTGGCTGGCGCGGATGATCGAGGCCGGCGAGGACGCGCTCTACATCGTACGCCGCCTGATCCGCATGGCCTCGGAAGACATCGGACTCGCCGACCCGCGCGCCCTGGAGATCGCCATGGCCGCGCAGCAAGCGGTGCATTTCGTCGGAATGCCGGAAGGCAACCTCGCGCTGGCGCAGGCGGCTGTCTATCTCGCGCTGGCGCCAAAGTCGAACGCGCTCTACACCGCCTACGGCGACGTCCAGCAGGACGTGGCGCGAACCGTGGCCGAGTCCGTCCCGCTGCACCTCCGGAACCCCGTCACGGGACTGATGGCGCATTTCGGTTATGGCAAAGGATACCAGTACGCTCACGACACACCGGAGCGCCTGACCACCATGAGTTGTCTTCCGGAGAGCCTGAGGGACCGCCGCTATTATCTGCCGACGGACGAGGGGGTGGAAAGGAAGCTGAAGGAGCGGCTGGAGGCAATCCGGGAGTGGAAGCGGCGCGCCGAGAGCGGCGGTGAACCCAATTCGGGGCAGGGATCAGATAAGTAGTCTACATTGAAAACCGGGGCTCAGATTCCCTCGCTCAGGAATCGCCGGGCGTGTTCTTTCAGGATGCAGCGATCCTGGACCACTTCCAGTCCTGCCGACCTCGCACGTGCCGCCGCCTGCTCGTGGCTCAGGCCCTCCTGCATCCAAACCACGCGGGCACGCCGCTCGATGGCGTCCTGCACGATTTCAGGGATGTGGCGCGCCTGCCGAAAAATTACCACGACATCGACCGGTTCCGGCACGCTGGACAGATCCGGATAAGCGCGCTCGCCAAGCACCGCATTTTCGTGGGGATTGACCGGGATAATCCGGTAGCCGCGGCGCTGCATGTAGGCGGCGACTCCATAGCTCGGGCGCGACATTTTGGAAGAGAGACCCACAACGGCAAGCGTCCGGCAGTTCTGGAGCAGACGCATTATCAGGTCCTCGGAGGGAACCCCTCGGTGGGAAAGACGTCGGTCGTGCCGCCAGGCAGGCTGCGAGGGTTGGGAATGATGGGTATGGATTGTGGCCATCTCACGTCTCCTATTGTGGCGCAGGCTTCCAGCCTGCCCCGGAGACAAGCGCGGCAGGCAGGATGCCTGCATCCCAGGCGCTGCTCACGACTTCACAGTGACCGCTTCTAATCCCGTTGTCAACTGGGCCACGCGATCGAGCGCTTCCAGGAACGTCTCATTCTCCAGATGCGTCCCCACCGTCACCCGTAACGAGCACGGGAGCTGGTAAAGTTTCATGGGCCGCACGATCACTCCTTCGTGAAGCAGTTGCCGGAAATCCTGGTTGCAGTCGCGACCGGTGTCAATCAGCACAAAGTTGGCGACCGACGGGGTGTAGCGGATTCCACGCGCCTGGAACTCACGGGTGAGGAACTCCATCTCCCGCGCATTCGATTCAACCGACAGCCTGAGATGGTCGTGATCGTCGAGCGCGGCCATGGCCGCAGCCTGCGCCACGCCGGAGGCGTTGAAGGGCGAGCGCACGCGGTTCAGCGCCTCCATCAACTCCGCGCCGCCGATGCCGTAGCCGATCCGCAGGCCCGCCAGACCATGCACTTTCGAGAACGTGCGGAGCACCAGCAGATTGCGTCCGGCGCAGACGTCGTCGAGCGAGCGCGAGTAACCGGGCGCGGAGACGTAATCGTAGTACGCTTCATCCAGTACCACGAGCACACGCCGAGGCAGCGAATTCAGCAGCTCATCGAGCTCGTCGGCCGTGAACATGGTCCCCGTAGGATTGTTCGGGTTCGCCAGATAGATGATTTTGGTTTTTGGCGTGACAGCGGCGCGGACGGCTTCAAGATCGCAGGTCAGGCCGCGCATGGGCGCCTTGATGATGCGGCCTCCCATCGACAGCGTCGCAGTGTCGTAGACATAGAATGATCGCTCCGAGACCACCACGTCGTCGCCCGGCGTGAGGCAGGTCTTGGCCACAAGCTCGATCAGCTCCGTCGAGCCTGCACCCAGAATGATGCGGTCCATGTCGAGCCGGTGCAAGGCGGCAAGCTTCTGGCGCAGATAATAGCCGCCGCCGTCCGGATAGAAGCTGGCTTTCTGCATGGCGCGCGCCGCGGCTTCGACGGCGAGCGGCGAGGGTCCGAAGGGATTCTCGTTCGAAGCCAGCTTGATAGCCGGATGGCCGAGCTCGCGCTCCACTTCTTCGATAGGCTTGCCGGGCGGATAAGGCTCAAGCGACTGAGCCCAGGGCGTGACGAGATCGGCGATCGCGGAACGGGACAGGGAAAAGGACCTCGAGGAAGCCATCAGTTCGTCTCCGTGCTACGGCCATGCTGTAGCGGCGCTCTATGAGCGCGTCTTTACAGTGCGGGTGTTTGGCCCGCGCGTTCGGGACAATTCGCCCCGACCAGACTCTCTGGAAGCACGCAGGATGCCCGCGCTCCTGCTGGATCGCCTGCTGCCCCATTCTTTGAGCCTGTGGACCTCGGCGGGCGTCAAGTGCCGGAATTGTCCCGGCGCGAGCCCTTCGTCCGTCAGGAAAGCGATACGCACGCGCTTCAACTTTACCACCGGCTTTCCGAGGCGCTCAAACATGCGCCGCACCTGGTGGTACCGTCCTTCCACGAGCGTGATCTCGTACCAGGGTTTGTCGCGTCCGGTGCGCGCCCCGAGCGTCCGGACCGTCGCGGGGGCGGTACGTTGCCCGTCGAGGACGATGCCGCGCTCGAGTTGTCGCAGGCTTTCAGGATCCGGAGCGCCTTCGAGCTTCGCGTGGTAGGTACGGGGCACGGCAGACGCTCGCGACATGAGGAAATTCGCCAGTTCGCCATCGTTGGTGAGCAACATGATCCCCGACGTGTGGTAGTCGAGGCGTCCCACGGGGTAAACGCGCTCCTTGACGCTTCGCACTAACGAAACTACCGTCGGCCGGTGCTCGGGGTCTGTGACCGTAGACACATATCCGACCGGCTTGTGGACGAGCAGGTAGAGCAGCTTCGAACCCCTCCGCAGCGGACGTCCATCCACTTGGATGCGATCACGGGCGGGATCCGCCTTCGAGCCGAGTTCGGTCACTGCCTGCCCGTTCACCGTGACGCGGCCCTGGCGGATCAGTTCTTCGGCCTTGCGGCGCGAGGTAATGCCGGCGGCGGCGATGATTTTCTGAAGACGCTCGAGCATTGCATCGCCTATTCGGCTGGCGGCCTCACGTCACAAAGGGATTAACCACCCGCACGGACCCGTAGAGCCGCCCGTCATCGAAATCTTCCGAAATCAGTTCTTCGATCCCGTAGTAGTCGGCGTAAGCCCACATGTGCGCGTCGTACCAGGAAAGCTGGTAGGCCGCGGCTCCTCGCAACGCATGACGTACCAGCGCTCCATTCGGGTAGAGAATCAGGAACTGAACCAGGAGGGCTTCGGCCTCGCGGCACGCCTCCACCATGGACAGCAAAGATCCCACGCCGCGTCGTGGACGCGTGACAGCGGCGACGAACTCCACGATCGCTTGATGTGCGATTCTGAGCGAATCATTCTGGAGGCCTTGCCTGAGCAGTTCGGTCGCGATGCGCTGCTTGTGGCGGTCGTGCGGGTCGAACGCGTAAACAAGCACGTTGGTGTCAACGAGTGCGGCCACGGGTGTACAACTCCTCCCGGGTCCATCCCCGCTCGATTTCGTGGGGCTTGGGTGTGCGAGCCTTGCTTGAACGCGCCGCCCGTTTCCGCCTCTCGCGACTCGTCCCGCGGCGCCTCTGACGCTCGATCATTTCATCGAAGAGCGCGAGGCGTTCCTTCACGCTTCGAACGTTCTGCGGGTCAACTCCAGGTTTCCGGGAAACTACTCGGATTGCATCGCCTGCCGGAAGCCACTGGAGTTCGTCTCCGGGACGGACACCGTACTGATCGGCAATCGCCTTGGGAACAGTCACTTGAAGCTTGCTTGTAACCTTACTCATATCCTTACAGTAGCAAGGATACCGCCCTTACTCAACATCCTCGCGGTTCTCCTGCGAAGGAACGGCTGGCTGGAGTTCGTCCGAAGCGCTCGACGAGGCAGTTGCGTCAGCCGAATCAGAATTGGTGATTTCGGCTGTGGCGCCGTTCGGCGGGCCACCGGGCTCTTCAGCGGCCAAAGGTTCCGGCTGGCTGGAGGTTATTGACTCGCCAGACGCGGCATCGGCGCCCTCCGATGCGATTTGAGCTCCGGGCGGGAACTCATCAGGCGGCAGCAGTTCCGATCCGAGCGCCTGCCGCGCCATCTCTTCGAATTCGCGAAGACTGGGCAATTCTCCGAGATCGCGCAGCCCGAAATGCACCAGGAAGTCGCGCGACGTGCGATAGAGGATGGGGCGGCCGACCACGTTCTTGCGTCCCGCGGTCACAATGAGCTTGCGTTCCATCAGCGTGTGAATCACGCCGCCGCAATCGACGCCGCGAATGTCATTGATCTCCGGCACGGTAATGGGCTGCCGGTAGGCGATCACGGCCAGCACCTCGAGCGAAGGCTTGGTGAGCCGGACGGGAGGCTTCAGGCTCTTCACGAATCCGCGCAGCACTTCGTGATGCTCGGGCTTTGAGGAGAATTGCCATCCTCCGGCCACGGGACGGATCTGGATGCCGTGCTGCGGCCAGGCGTAGTCGTTCATCAGCTCAAACACGAGGCCCTTGATCCGGTCGCGCTCCTCGCCCTTAAGCGCCTTGGCAAGCATGTCAAGTGTGACCGGCTCCGGCGAGACGTAGAAGATGGCCTCGATCAAGGCTTTGAGAGTGTCGTTAGTGAGTGAGCCTTCAGGCATACATCCTTCGGAATGATGAACAATGAATGATGAACCCTGCGTTCCGCGATTCATCGTTCATTATTCATCATTCATCGTTCACGCTGAAGCTCTCCTCCAGCGCCGCTTCCAGCGTGGTGCGATTGGCTCCGGCCATCACCTCGTCGAAGTACTTGCTGCGCTGCAGCGTGATGGGCGCGAAGAGTTCCTTCTGCCGCAGCAGGATCGCGCGCAGGCGAACGAGTTCCAGCAAGGCAAGGAGCAGAGCCACCAGCGCCTGACGGCTCAGAAATCCCGCTGCCAGATCGTCGAGCTGGACGGGCCCGCGCCGACTGCGCAGGACCTCGCGCACATGCTCGATCATCTCGGCCACCGTCACTTCTTCCCGCTGGATGGCGAGGGGCGGCCGCTTTTTGGCGCGCTCCAGGATCTCACGGAACGACGAGATCAGGTCAAAGACTGAGACGGCCAATCCGGGCTCATCCTCGGCCTCAGCAAACTCAGCGATGCCGGACTTCGACCAGATCGCATCCTCCACTTCACGCTTCGATTGCAGCATCTGCGCCGCATTCTTGAACTGCTCGTGTTCGAGCAGACGGTGGACCAACTCGGCGCGGGGATCCTCAAGATCCTCCTCGGTGGCGTTCGGGTCCGGCGGCAGCAGCATGCGTGACTTGATATAGATCAGGGTGGCCGCCATGAACACAAATTCGCCGCCGAGATCGATATTCAGCTCGTCCATTACGTGGATATAGTCGAGGTACTGCTGGGTGATACGGGCGATCGGAATGTCGTAGATGTTGAGTTCCTGCTTCCGAATGAGGTCGAGCAATAGGTCCAGCGGACCTTCGTAAGCTTCGAGTTTTACGGGCGGAGGGGCACTGACAGCGCGAGTGGCGCGTTTGGCTGATTCGGCGGTGGCGGGGCACCCATCGGCTCCCGAATCACCCGGAGCAGGCGGGCTTCCGGAATCGAGCGCAGCCGGCCGGTTATCGCCCGGCACCGGCTCGTTCGCCGGCGGCAAGTCAGCGGATTGGTTCTCTGGACTCGGCATAGTGGGCTTTTTAGGCTCTAACAGGACGCAAAAACGGTCCATTTCGCGTTATGGACCTTCGAATTTTGGAGCTTCAAGACATGGCTAAGTCATTTAGCATCAATAACATATTGGGTTAAGCAGTTTATCTCATTTGTTTTCAGCGCCTTATTGGGTTTCGGGGAATTCCAAAAATCGAGGCACTTTATTTTCAATGACCTATTGGGTTCGTTCGGCACATATCGACTGTGCTGCTGCGTTCCGGGTCGAAACCGTTTTCCAAATGCTAACTGAAGCGCTCGGAAGCCATGCAGATCTACGGGGCCGGTTACGCGCATAGAGAACACTAAAGAAGTTGCCCCCCGGAACTTCCTGTTAGAGACTAGCATATGTCATCTGGAATTTCAGTGACCCGCCTCACCCATCCGCGTGCAGGCCACAGCGCCAAACGGGCTCCGCGTCCTCAGTGCCCTAAAAGCTCCAACACAGAGGTCCCAGAGCCTTCTGTGCCTGGTGTAGTGTCCGAGAAATAACTGGACAGTCCGTTTCGCCTCTGGACGTCATCCAAGGCGGAACGGCGGAACTTACGCGCTGGATGTGGTCATTTGACTGTCCACTTAAATCTCGGACACTACACTAGCTCTTGTTGAAGTCGGACTGCAGAGAACACAGACACTCTGACTTCAAGAGCAACATCCTGAAGCGACAACGAAGCCAATACCGCTGTAAGCAAGCGCCAGACAGCGACCCGCTCGATCATAGCACCGGCGTTGACAGAAGCGGGGTTGCGGGCGAAAATAGGAGATGCGCGGCGCGGCTGCACGTGCAGCGTGCGCAGTGCCGGTCCCCAGCGCATTCCGGATGCGCCCGTAGCTCAGCTGGATAGAGCACTTGCCTACGAAGCAAGGGGTCGGGTGTTCGAATCACCCCGGGCGTACCATCTTTTCAGTGACTCAGCGGGAATGGTTGGTTCCGGCGAGTACCAGTTCGTAACACTTCATCCCTCCAGCAACTTCTTGGTGAGCTTTCGGATGCTTTCCACTTCGCTAGGGCGACGGCCTGCGTGTAGATATTCATCGTTGTTTTGATGTCCGCGTGCCGCAGAAGCTCCTTTTGCACAGCCAGGTCGGTTCCGATGCTGTGAACAAGAGTTGAAAACGTGTGCCTGAAGGTGTGCCAACCGATCTTGCCGATGCCCGCCCTCTCCTCGGCAGGCTTGATGTGATCGGTAAACAGAACGCCCCTCCATCGGGGACCGGACTCCCCTGCGAAAACGAAGTCCGCTGGCCCTCTGTACGGAGAGCGATCCCGATGCCCGAGTAGAACATCGGCCAGATTCGGGTCGAGAGGCACGGGTTTAGCAGTTCGTTGAAAAATGCGGTTTGGCGATGATCTCCTCATCCATTTGGAGTTCCGATCAGGTTAAGAGAGTAGGAGAGAGGTATCGGAAATCTTTTCGGAACCCACTCGGCGGGCCGTTCGAAGGCTTTCCAGAGGTCTTGCCCGGCGTACGCTCATGCCATCGCCTCGGCCTGCAGATTTCGCAACCGAACCAGGTTGTAAGCCACCCCAGTCCACTTCCACCTTCTCCCGGCCGCGGAACTTCACCTTTCGCAACAGTCCGATCGTCTTCATCCAGCCGAAGCTCTGCTCCACCCGTTTTCGTTTCTGTTGGCTGATCGCGTAGCCCGGCGGGGCGGTAGTGCGTCCGTCGATGGCACTCGAGCGGTTCGTGTTGTTCTGCGCCACGTGCGGCGTGATGTTCATCCTCCGCAGTTCGGGCACCAACTCCGGCGTGTCGTATGCCTTGTCCGCGCCCAGAGTGACGCGACGGGTGCCGGGAATCTTCTCGGCCAGCAGCAGAGCCGCGTTGCGCTCCGCCGTCCCCGTCGCCGGCGTCACCACCGTCTGCACCAGCAGACCGTTCCGGTTCTCCATCAGCACGTGCCCCAAGTATCCCAACTTGGCCTCCGATCCCTTCGACTTCTTATACAGTCGCGCCTCCGGATCAGTGGTGGATTGATGTGTGTCGTTTCGACGCGTTTCGCCGTGAAAGTTCGCCTCTCCCCCCACACTTGCTCCCGGTTCCTGGTCCTTCGGCCGGAAGCTCTTGTGGCTGGCCCAGGCCTCGATCAAGGTGCCGTCCACGGTGAAGTGTTCATCCGACAGATAGGGCTCCGCGATCTTCAGCACGCGTTGGAAGAAAGCCTCGGCGATCTCCTCGTTCAGCAGCCGCTCCCGATTCTTGCTGAACACGGCATGATTCCAGACCGGATCGTCCGTGGCCATGCCCACAAACCAGCGGAAGAGCAGGTTGTAATCCCGCTCCTCCATCCGCCGCCGCTCCCTGCGGACCGAGTAGAAAATCTGCAGCAGCAGGGCGCGCAGCAGGCGCTCAGGCGGAATCGACGGCCGTCCCACCTTGGAGTAGAGTCCCGCAAACTCCGGCGACATGTCCTTCAGGACCTCGTCGACCAGCTTGCGGACCGGTCGCAGGGGATGATCCTCAGGCACACGCTTCTCCGGCGAAACGTAACTGAACATGCAGTCTTGCTTTTCGTCTTCTCCGCGCATCGGGGCTCCTTGAGTTTAAGGTTTCAAGAAACTACGATGCGCAAAGCGTTGTCAAGGATACAAATGACACTGGGTTTTTCAACAAACTGTTAGACATCTGGATGCGATCGAGGCTAAATTCAATCTCGCATCCAGTGCGATCCGTGTCCTGGCCCGTGAAAGGAGGAGGCTTATGCAAAGGACACGGATTCAGCGAGGTGGTGTGAACTTGGACATCTCCGCAAGTGGTAAGACTATTTGGGTATTTCAGGTGGCGCGTCACGCTGCCCGATGGACGACGAGCAATGCGGAAGCGCGTGATTGGCACGTTGGAGAAATACCGCACGAAGACTGCTGCCGAGAACGCGGCAAGGGTGTTCCGCATGAACTTGATCGACCAGGGAACGACCGCGCTGACAACCATCACGATGCGAGACCTCGTGGTGAGCACGAGCTCCTTGACCGCGGAGAGGAGGGCAAAGCCTATTCAACGCGCGATCGTTGCGAATCAGTACTAAACACGTGGGTTTTACCACGGTGGCAGAGGACCTCGATAAATGAAATACGTACCGTCGCCGTTGAACAATGGTTGCGCTCGATTGCGCGCGCCAGGGGTACCAAGGCCAAGATCCGAAATACCATGAGTGGCCTGTTCAATCATGCAATCCGCTGGGGCTTCGCACGGAATAATCCGATCACGGGCCCCGTCCGCGGATCCGGCGTGCGCCAAAGTGCCAAACGCGAACGAGCCCCGGTTGTATTGGATGTGGCCGAGTTTCAGCGTCTCCTCGCAGAGCTGAAACTGCGTGAGCGAGTGCTGGTGTGGGTGAGTATGACGACCGGGCTGCGGAGGGGAGAACTGGCGGCCTTAAATGGTGCGATGTGAGCTCTCGGGAGCTGACGATACACGGATGACCCAGAGGTGGGAACCTGATGATAAGTCAGTTTGAATTCGACAAACGGCCTTCCGATGATCGTCAGCTTTTTCGGGAGTGGCATCGGAGAGCGAGAATGCGGAGTTCAATTGCCCCACGACCGGGAACTGTCAACTGTGGACCGTCAAGTGTCGACTGTTAACTGACATGCGATTCGACACCCTGATTCAGAACGGCATCATCGCGACCGCAACGGACACCTACTCGTCCGATCTTGGCATCGCCGCCGGTAAGATCGTGGCTCTCGGCCAGAATCTTCCCGCCGACTCCGCAACGCACGTGATCGACGCGGCAGGCAATTACGTGATCCCCGGCGGCATCGATGTCCACACTCATCTTGATATGCCCTTCGGCGGCACCAAGAGCGCCGACGATTTCGAATCGGGCACGATTGCCGCGGCTTTCGGCGGCACGACAACCCTGATCGACTTCGCCATCCAGCAGAAGGGTCAGACGCTGCGCACCGCGCTTGATACCTGGTGGAAAAAGGCGGACGGCAAAGCCGCGATCGACTACGGATTCCACTGCATCGTCACGGACCTGCCTGACGCGCGTCTTGAGGAGATGAAATCGCTGGCGGGTGAAGGCGTGACCAGCTTCAAGCTTTTCATGGCCTACCCCGGCGTCTTCATGGTTGAGGACGGGCTGATCTTCAAGGCCATGCTGACGGCTGCCGGCAGCGGATCGATGATCTGCATGCACGCCGAGAACGGCGGCGCCATCGACGTGATCGTGCGGCGCGCGCTGGCCGAGGGCAAGACCGCTCCGAAGTATCATGCGTTAACGCGCCCCACCACGGCCGAAGCCGAGGCTACAGGGCGAGCTATCGCGCTTGCCGAAATGGCGGGATCGCCCGTCTATATCGTGCATCTTTCCTGCTGCGAGGCTCTCGAAAAGGTGCGCGAAGCCCGCGACCGCGGCCTGCCCGTCTACGCCGAAACCTGCCCGCAATATCTGTATCTCTCCATCGAGAAATTCGACCTGCCGGGCTTCGAAGGCGCCAAGTACGTCTTTACGCCGCCGCTGCGCGAGAAGTGGCATCAGGAGCGGCTCTGGAAGGGCCTGGCCGCCGACCAACTGCAAGTGGTCTCCACCGATCACTGTCCCTTCTGCTACAAAGAGCAAAAGGAGCTGGGGAGGGACTGCTTCACCAAGATTCCCAACGGCGGACCGGGAATCGAGCACCGCCTCAGCCTGGTGTTCACGGGCGGCGTTCACGGCGGACGCTTCTCGGTGAATCGTTTTGTGGAGACGGTTTCCACAGCGCCGGCCAAGCTCTTCGGACTCTACCCGCACAAGGGGACTATCGCCGTAGGCTCGGACGCGGACCTGGTGATCTTCGATCCCAATCTCGAACAGGTGATCAGCGCCGCGACGCATCACATGCGCGTGGATTATTCCATGTTCGAAGGCATCAAGGTGAAGGGCGCGCCCCGCCAGGTGTTCTCGGGCGGCCGGGTGCTCATCGATGGCGGCCAGTTCGTGGGACGCGCCGGGCACGGCGAATTCATCAAGCGGCAGCGATACAACGCGCCTTCGTAGGACCAGAAGCATGCTTGTGGTGCAGCCATCCTGGCTGCAGACGATCTCGGCCCCGCACGCCGGAAGCGTGCACCACAAACTGCTGGCTGGAACCCTGCACCGCAGATGATGGGAGCAAATCGGGAATGAAACAGCTTTGCGGCGCCCTGCTGGCAATTCTGCTGGCCGGCGCGTTCGCTGCCGCGCAAGGGACGGGCAAGATCATCATCGATCAGGACGCGATGGGGCCTGCCGGCACCGACGACGACGCGATCCTCGCGCTGATCCAGTCCCCGCAGGTCGAGCCGCTCGGCATCACGGTGGTGACCGGCGACGGCTGGCGCGATGAAGAGGTTGCGCACACCTTGCGCATGCTCGAGATCATCGGCCGGACCGACATCCCGGTCGTGCCCGGCGCAACCTTCCCGCTTGTCAACAGCAAGGAACGCGCCGAAGAGTGGGAGACGCTCTACGGAAAAATTCCGTACATGGGCGCGTGGTTCGTGCACGCGCCCGGCTGGCAGTATCACGATCCCGGAGTGATTCCACCACTGAAAGAAGGCAGTCCTACGATCAAGCCCTCGACCGAGGATGCCGCGCACTTCATGGTCCGCATGGCTCGCCAGTATCCGCACCAGGTGACGCTCTATGCCGGCGGCCCGCTTACCGACCTGGCGTTGGCGATGGAGTTGGACCCGGAATTTCCCGAATTGGTGAAGGAACTGGTGATGATGGGCGGCAGCATCAACCCGCACACTTATAACCCCGAGTTCATCCATTCGCCGCAACGCGAATTCAATTTCTGGTTCGACCCGGAGGCCACGCACAAAGTGCTGCACGGTCACTGGCCGAAGATCACCGTGACCACGGTGGACATTTCCGTGAAGACTCGCGTGGTGAGGGCGATGCTGAACGAGATCGGCAAGGCGAAGACGCCCGTGGCGCAATACGTCTCGAAGTACGGGCGTCCGGGCAATTACATGTGGGACGAGTTGGCAGCGGCGGCGTGGCTCGATCCGGGCATCATTACGAAGGAAGAGACGCTCTACCTGGACGGCGAGATCGATCACGGAGCGGGCTACGGGAACACGTTGAACTGGGAGCCGGGGAAGAATCCCGGCCGGGGCGAGCAACTCGTGCATGTCCAGGACGACCTCGACACGCTGAAGCTCTACCAGGATTTCGTCCGGCTGATGACCAGCCCGACCCCTCACGTGCACGCCGCGCCGCAGGCCGCAGGAGAAAACGGAAGCCGCTAGCCATCTCGTCGTTGGAGTCTCAGTCACTCTGCGCGCTTTGTGAGTGCTCCGCGTTCTCCGTGTTGAAGGTTTTAACACAGAGTGCACGGAGGCTCTTACGGAGGACCACAGAGGCTTCACATTGAGGAGTAGTCGCGTGTCAGACAAAATCGTCGTCATCGGAAGTCTGAACATGGACCTCGTGGGCTGCGCCGCCCGGATCCCTGTGGTCGGCGAGACGATCACCGGCCATACCTTCTTCAGCGAGCCCGGCGGGAAAGGGGCGAATCAGGCCTACGCTGCCGCCAGGCTCGGCGGCAGCGTCTCAATGCTCGGCCGCGTGGGCAGCGACGATTTCGGACGCACCATGCGGGCGAATCTCGAGCAGGCCGGCTGCAATGTGGAAGGATTGTTGAGCGTGGAGGGCACCAGCGGCATCGCGCTGATCTTCGTCGCCGACGACGGGCACAACTCGATCGTCATCGTGCCAGGCGCGAACGATCGGTTCTCGCCGCAAGACGTCGATGCCGCGGGGCAATTCCTGGAAGGTGTCGCCTGGGTGCTTCTGCAGTTGGAAAATCCGCTGTCTACGGTGCTCGCAGCGGCGAAGACGGCTCGCCGCGCCGGTGCCCGGGTGATTCTCGACCCTGCGCCTGCGCGCAGCGTGCCCGACGAACTCTTCGCGCTCGCCGATATCATCACCCCGAACGAAACCGAGGCCGCAATTCTCGCGGGACTCGCTCCTGGCCCGCTCAGGCCAGAGCAGGCTTCGACAATTGCACGTAAGCTGCAAGCGCGGCAAGCGCGCACGGTGATCGTCAAGCTGGGCGAGCAGGGATGCCTTCTGGTGAACGAGGAATCGCAGTTGATCCCGGCGCCGAAAGTCAAGGCGGTGGATACGACCGCCGCCGGCGACGAATTCAATGGCGGACTGGCCGTCGGCCTGAGTGAAGGACTGGAAATGCCCGCGGCCTGCCGGTTCGCCAACGCGGCGGCGGCGCTCTCGGTCACCAGGCTAGGCGCGCAGGCCTCAGCGCCCACGCGCAGCGAACTGGATGCGTTCATTCGGTCCCTCAGCTAGCCGGGCGCCGTGTTTTCAGCCCCGCATCAAGGTGCCGCTCTGAAGAGCGGCGCCAGCAGGTCGCTGAAAGACCCATTGAGGGCGTCGGAAGGGCGGGGCTGAAAGCCCCCGCCCTTTCGGCGCGCGCAACATTTTTCGGCCTCCTGCCAGGCGGGAGCCAGATTAGAAATTCAGCTTCAAAGCAAACTGGATCAACCGCGGATTGTTCACCGTGCTGGTGATCTGGCCGAAACCCGGAGAAGCGATATCGGCGCCGGGCGTTCCGAACTGCGGGGTGTTGAAGATATTGAAAAACTCCGCCCGGAACTGGAGGTAGGTACCCTCGCGGAAGGGCAGCGGGAAATTCTTGATGGCGGAGAAATCGGTATTGATGAAGGACGGGCCAAACAGAGGGGTACGGGCGGCGTTTCCAAGCTCGCCGGGCGTGGGCTGCACGAAACAGGAGGGATCGACGAACTCCTGCACCGTCCAGTTGCCGATCGCTCCGTTGCACACGCGGTCCGGGCGGTTCCAGCTGTTGCCATTATTCGAGAAACCGACCCCCGAACTGTTAGCGCTGTTCACGATGAACAACGGGAAACCCGACGTGACGTGCTCAATGACGTTGGCTTGCCAGTTCCCAAGCACCGCATTCTCAACACTGCTCCAACTGGACCCGAACCGCTTGCCCTTGCCGAACGGCAGGTCATAGAGGACGCTGGCGGTGAAGTTTTGCGTGAGGTCGATCTGCGAGAGTCCCTTGTCGAACTGCGATGAACCCGGCAGCGGGTAATAGAGCGCGCCGATGGTGCTGCCCAGCCCGTCGGAAAGGCCGTTATCGAAGGTCTTTGAATAGGTGTAGCCGATGAGCGCGTAAATTCCGTGATGCGCGCTGCGGGTTTCCGCTTTCACCTGGAGCGAGTCGTAGCGCGATTTCCCATTATCGAACTGGTCCAGAATGTTGCCGATGAAAGTGTCGGGATTCAGCGGATTCGCCGGCCATGGGACGGCGGTGATTCCGCAGCCGAAGGTGTAGCCCGGCGTCGTGCCGCAGGCCGATGGCGATGCCAGGTTGATGTTCTGGCCATCCTCCAGCAGATGGGTGCTGCGCGCCCCCGCATAGCCGATGGTGAACACGATTTGCCCGGGCAGTTGACGTTCCACGTTAAGATTGAGCTGCTGAATGAGTCCCGGCCTGAAATTCAAGTTTGTGGTGGTCAAAGCACCGCCATACTGGGACGGGCTGGTAGGCGGCGTCAGAAGCGGCGTGAATCCCTGGGAAATGCTGCTGCCAAACGGAGGCAGGACGGCTCCAAAGAACGGCGGATTTTCCCATAATCCCTGCGCTCCCTGGTTCCACGACGAATCGTGGAAGATGCCGTAACCGGCGCGTATGGCCGTCTTGCGATCACCGTGCGGACTCCAGGCCAGGCCGATGCGAGGCTCCAGGTTCCAGTCGTAAAGCGACAGTCCGACGGCAGGTCCGACACCGTTTTGCCCCGCCACCAGAAATGAACCATTGCCGAAGTTGAAATTCGTTTGCCGGTTGAAGGCCTCGGTGATGGGCGTGAGAAAAGCCCAGGCGACGCCCAGATTCAGCGTCAGGTTGGGCGTGGCGCGCCAATCGTCCTGGACATAAGGCCGGAAGAGCTTCCACCGGCGTCCCGTGGTTGTGCCGTCGAACGTCTGGTCGTGTTCGCTGTAAACGGGCAAGCCCAGCAGAAAATCGGCCATGATGTTGCCGCTCCCTGCCGCCGGGCAGACACTGCCCGCGCAGGCGCTGAACACCGGAGCGAACACCCAGAAGCCGTCCTGAAAGGCGTTGGTATTCGTATTCATCTGATTGGCGCGGAATTCGCCGCCGAACTTCACATCGTGGTTACCGCGGATGGCGTCGAAGGAGTCGCCGATGAAAAACACGTTGCTGCCGCCCTGGAAGGGAGCGAACCCGCGATCGCCGAGCGCCCAGAAGCTCGAACCCAGACTGGCGTCCGTCAGACCGCAACTGATGCCGCCCAGATTCGCGCCGGGAATACCCAGGGCGCGCGCCTCGCAAGAGCCGCTGCCGTAAGACAGAATGTGATTGAAGATGCGGTCATAGCCCAGATTGAGCTGGTTGATGCTGGTCGGAGAAAAAATGTGAGTCTCGGAGAGCGCGGCATTGCGGCCATGATCGTCCAGATGCTGCGTGCTCGCGAATCCGCCGGGTTGGGCTACAAACCCCGGCAGTCCCGAAGGCTGAAAGTCGGTGGCCTGGTCGTAGCTGAAACGCGCAAAGATGGAGTCCTTGCTCGAGAAGTTGTGGTCGAGCCGGGCGTCGAATTCGCCTTCGTTCAGGCTCTTGGCCGGGGCGGCTACGTAATCGCCCACCAGCGTGTTGGGAATATTCGGCGCCGGAAACAGGGCCCCCATCCTGGAGGCGATCGGGTTGATTAAGCTCGAGGGAATCTTGTTGCACGCCGTGCCCGAGCCCACTTGCTGCCCCTGAGAGTTGGTGGGTAGCGGATTGCCGCCCGCGTCGCACATGAAAGGTATGCCGGAACCGAACACCTGGCCGCTGAACGGCGTGGAGCCGCCGCCGCCGTAGGGGTTATAGAGCTGGGCCGAGTCCACAAACGGTTCGGTGAAATCGCCCGCCAGCATGGCCGGTGTCGGAATCGTTCCCACCTGCGTGATGCCTTCGCGCAGCCGGCGCGCCTGGTAATCGACAAAGAAGAAGGTCTTGTCTTTCTTGAGCGGTCCGCCCAGCGATCCTCCAAACTCGTTTTCGTTGAACTGCTCGCGATTGGTGGCAAAGAAACTGCGCGCGTCGAGGCCGGTGTTGCGCAGGAATTCAAACAGCGTGCCATGGAAATCGTTGCTGCCGGATTTGGTGGTGATCAGCACGGTAGGACCGCCGCGCGTGCCGTACTCGGCGGAATAGTTGTAGGTGAGCACCTTAAACTCGTTGATGGCGTCAATCGAAGGCAGAATGGCGATTCCGCCTGCCGTCAACTCGTTGTTATCCACGCCGTCGAAGAGCCAATCCGTGCTGTTGGCGCGCGATCCACCCACCGAAAGCGAGAACGACCCGCGAATCGAGACCTCACTGGCGGCGCCGCCATTGAAAAAGCTGTTCGGATTCGTCTCCTTGACCGTTCCGGGCGCCAGTGTGGCGAGTTGGACGAAATCGCGCCCGTTCAGCGGAAGCTCGGCCACCTGTTGTGAGTTGATCACCTGCCCGAGCGTGGGATTCGACGTTTCAACCGCGACCACGTTTGCCGACACCTCCACCTGTTGGTGGACCGCCGCCGTGCTCAGGGTGAAATCGATTTCGTGGTTTTGGTCGACTTGCAGGGTGATGTCCTTCTGAACAGCTTGCTGAAAGCCGGTAAAATCCACCGTAATCGTGTAATGGCCGATCGGCAGGAATGGAACTCGATAAGCGCCGTCCGTGTCGGTCTTGAAGGTCCGCGAGACGCCGGTGTCCTGTGAGGTCACGGTCACCGTTGCTCCTGCGATGGCGCCGCCGGTGGCATCCGTGATGGTGCCGAAAAAGGTGCCGGTCGATTGGGCAAACAGCCTCGAACCGGTGGCGAGAAAAACGACGCTCAGAATGGTCAGGCGCGTCAGAGACGAAATACGTATCATCGACTCCTCCCGGAGATTCGTCGGTTCGAATCAGCCATCACGTAAAGGTGGCTCTGCACCTGCCGAGGCTTCATTACTTTATCCCAGCAGCGCGAAGGCGCTCTACTGTCTGCCTCTCCTCCTGCGCCTGAACCGGCTGGCCCAGCGCGGCATAGACATCCGCCATCCGGGTGTGAGGACCGGCGTCTTCCGGACGAAGGCCGGACGCGGTCTTGAGGCACTGTAGCGCCGATGCGTACTCCTTCTTCGCCACCCGCTTGTCGGCCAGCACCAGCGATACTTCATACAAAAAAGCGTTAGAGTCATGATCCTGAGGATTGAGCGTGTGAGCGTGAATCAGACTTTCGTACGCTCCGGCGAGATCCCCCAGCCGGTAAAGGACCACGCCAAGGAGCGAGTTCAACTGAAAAAGATCGGGCCACTGCTTCACTGCGCCGAGCAAAGCTCCTCTAGCCTCGTCGTAGCGCTGGAGACGGAAGCATACCAGCGCCAGGTTGTACTGCATCTGCGGCGAGGCCGGACTCAGCTCCGCCGCCTGCCGGAGCGGCCGCAGCGCGTCCTTGAAATCGCCATGCTGCCCGTAGATCGTACCCAGCATGGTGAGCTTCCCGGGATCGGCAGGGTCGAAGAGGCGCTCGCAGACCGGCCGCGCCGCATCGAGGCTGCTGCTCTCGAGCTTCTGAGCACAGGCCAGACGCTCGTTCTCCGCCTCGGTATCGCGCTGCCGAAGCTGGGACGCCCGTCCCAAAGCCTTCTCCGCGTCCGAAGCCCGGCCTTCCTGCCGGTAAAGAGCCGCCAGCCGTTCGTGCACGTGAACATCGGTCGGCGCCGCAGTTTCAGCCTTATGGAGCCACTTCTCGGCGTCCGCGAAATCGCCCTTGTGGAGGTACGCTGACCCAAGATAATAGGCCGTGTCCGGGAAAGGCGGTCTAGCCGCAGCCTGTGTCAATTCTCGAATGGCGGCCTCGAAACTGCCTTGCATAAAGTCGATCCGTCCGACGTAGTACGCGAGGTCAGGCCGATCACCCACGGCGGTTCGCACCTTCTCGAACTCGTGCCTGGCATCGTCCAGCTTTTGCGACTCGAACAGTGCTACGGCCAGCGGAAACCGGGCACGCATCTCCAGCGATGGGTCCAGCGCGAGGGCGGCCCGGAATTCCGACACTGCATCGTCATAGCGATCGCTTGTCAGGTCCGCGTAGGCACGCCCCAAATGCACCGCGGGCGACTCCGCTTTTGAATCATCGCCCCCGGCAGCCGGCGGGTTCTGGCACAGCCCCGCCGTCACGAAGACAACCAGGAAAATGAGGGCCCGAAACAGCCCGGACAAGGCTCCAGATGCCCGTGAGATTTGCACGTTTTTGCCGGCGGCGTGGCCCCCCCGACCCGCCCGATCTTCCTCGTGGGTTTAGCTCCGTAATACCCCGCGCAGCCGCCCGACACGGCTGGTTGACAATTAAACCGGCCCGCAATCGAACTGTCAAGATTTTTTGAGATCGAGTAATTTGTGTCCTCGAAATACTTGGATTGGTGTATGGCGTACCTGTTTCGTAGTGGTTAGAAAGCAGCGCCGGACGAGAGAAATGAAAAAGAAGCGGGACCGAAAGGGCGGGCCTTCAGTCCCGCCATCGAGGACAGTTGTAAGAAGCTTTAGCCTTTGAGAAAATGCCGCCGCCATAGAGATAACTATCTGATGGTGTAATTGACAATAGCCTCACTCCGGCGCTACTTTCAAATCGGGGAGGGACAATTCACCGCAGGTGCCCGTCGCGCGCCTGACATCGGAGGTTGTCCCCATGTCGCTTCGCCAATCGCCTCGCCGCGCAGCCGCGTTCCTCGCCGCCGATCGCCCCTACGTCCAAAAGGGATGCACGCAGGATGGGTGCACAGTGCACGCAGGATGCGTGCAGCACGAGAGGCTCTACAAGAGGCTCTACCCGGTGCGAAGAACAGTGACAAGTGATGACTGGCACGGGGCACGCAGGCCGCGCGGTACGCGGAGGCGATTCGCTACCAGCTACTAACCGGCTGCCACAAGCCAAATCTCGCGAGGCGACGCTTCCCACTTGTCACGTGTCACTTCTTCCAGAGTGCGTTCCGCTATAATCGGAGAAGCATTGCAAACGAGGAATCGAGGTCTGACCAATGGCGCAACGGATGGTGAAATGTGTGAAATTCGGCCGGGAATTACCCGGACTGGATGAGCCACCTTGGCCCGGAGAACTCGGCCAGCGCATCTACGATAACGTTTCCGAGCAGGCCTGGAATCTCTGGGTTGAGCAGTTGAAAATGATCATCAACGAGTTCAGGCTGAATCCCTCGAATCGCGAGGCTCAGGAACTGATCGCCAAGCAGATGGAAGCTTTCTTTTTTGGCGAAGGCGCGGCGCTGCCGCCAGGGTATGTCCCCCAGCGACGCTGACAGTTTCGGGAATCCGGTAGTGGCTCAATGGACGTGGCACGGGCGTCTGGCCCGTGAATGGACACGGCCAAGATGGCCGTGCCACGTCAACCGCGAGGAACGCCGCAGATTTGCATCTCGTTGCAGTACACCGCCCGTAGCCTGCCGGACTCGAGTCGACGGTGTTATACTGCAGGCAGGGTGTAGAAATGTCCTGTTTCCAGTCGGAATCGGCCTTCGGGCGGGCGGGTTGCCAGGGCTGAAACGCGTCTCTGCGGCTGGATCCTGTGCGGTTGGGAGGCGCTGGCGGGAATGGGATGTTAGAGGGGGCGCTTTGTCGCACACAAACGGCGGTCCGGGGGGCCAAGCAATGAAGTGGGAAGTGTGGATTATTCGGGCGATGTTTGTGGTGGGCTTTGGCGCCGTCACTTACCACCTGCGCCCATTTCATTGGCCGGCGCTGCCCGCCACGGGTCTTGGCCTGATGCTGGGGCTGTCCTGTGTCATCTTTGAGTTGCGGCTGGAGAAAGTGAGCCTCAAGCGCCTGATAGGCGCCGGCCTCGGAGCCTCGCTTGGTATTATAGGCGCCGTGATGATCGGCAATCTGCTGAGCCTGACGTCCGTCGAGAAGCACTCGGCGTCATTTTTCCAACTGACCCTCCTGCTGGTCATGGCCTATACCGGATTCGTGCTGGGCGCGGTCAAGGGCGATGTGCTCAATCTCTCCGCCCTCGGCGGACTTTTCTCCGGCGAGCGCCAGCGACGGACCGCAAAGATCCTCGACACCAGCGTCATCATCGACGGCCGGATCGTGGATATCTGCGAAGCCGGATTCATCGAAGGACAGGTCATCGTACCCCAATTCGTTTTGCGCGAGCTGCAACTGGTGGCCGACAGCTCCGACGGGCTCAAGCGTAATCGCGGGCGCCGCGGCCTCGACATTCTGCAGCGCATTCAGAAAATGAGTTCGGTGCAGGTCCAGATTGTCGAGGACGACTTCCCGCAGGTGCGATCGGTTGACCTGAAGCTGATCGAACTGGCCAAGCTTTACGAAGGCAAGATCATCACCAACGATTTCAATCTCAACAAGGTGGCTCAACTGCAGGGAATCGCGGTGCTGAACGTCAACGAGCTGGCCAACGCCCTGCGGCCCGTGGTCCTGCCCGGCGAGGCGATGCGCGTCTTCATTCTCAAGGAAGGCAAGGAGTACAATCAGGGCGTCGCGTATCTCGACGACGGTACCATGGTGGTGGTAGACAACGCCAAAAAGATGATGTCCAAGACCATCGACATCACCGTGACCAGCGTGCTACAGACCACCGCCGGACGCATGATCTTCGGGCGCTATGAAGAACGTCTGCGGACTATGGAGCCCTCGCACGCCGAGTCCCGGCCGGCGGCAGTAGTGGAGGCCAAACAGGGCGCCTGATCGATCCCACTGTAGCGGCGCTGTTTTCAGCGCCAATGGACGCCGGTGAGGACACCGGCGCTACAGCGTCCGTGCGAGGACACGCCGCTACCGCACTTGATTTTCGTGATACCCTCATCGCCTGTACCTCTCCTATGAGCGTTCTCGCGATCATTCCGGCAGCGGGTACCGGTGTCCGCATGGGCAGCGGCACCCCCAAGCAATTTCTCTCGCTCGAGGGCGTGCCCATTTTCATTCACACGCTGCGCAAATTCGCGCGCAGCACGGCCATCGATTCCATCCTTCTCGGCGTGCGGCCTGACGACATGACGCGGGCGCACCAGGACTTGTCCCGGGAGCTGCTCGCGAAAGATCTGGCGGTGATTGCGGGTGGTCCCACGCGCCAGGAGACGGTGGACCGGGCCCTCGCCGCCGCTCCTTCCGATACGGAGATCGTGGTGGTGCACGATGCCGTGCGTCCCTTCGTCGAGCTCGATTTGATCGGCCGGATTGTGGAGGCCGCGCGCCAGGACGGCGCGGCGATTCTTGGCATTCCGAGCATCGACACGGTGAAACAGGTGGAGCGGCAGATGATCCTGGGGACGATTCCGCGCGAGCGGATCGTGCTGGCGCAGACGCCCCAGGCGTTTCGGTATCCATTGCTGCGCGACGCCTTCGCCAACGCGCGTCAGGAAGGCTTCATGGGCACCGACGAATCGAGCTTGGTCGAGCGTCTGGGCGTGAACGTCACCGTGCTCATGGGTTCCGACCGCAACATCAAAATCACCAAGCCCTCGGATCTGCCTTTGGCACGGCTTTATCTGGCGCAGGAAATGGAATAAGGTTGAGAGGTCAAGGTCAAAAGGGCAGACACGGAATCGCACGGACCGCTTCCGCGAGCCGGCATGACGTTGCTCAGGCGTCGTCCCATTCGCCGGCGCCTTGTCGCATCGGATTTGGCAATGACGTGCACCGGCTGGTGGAAGGTCGCAAGCTGGTCCTGGGCGGCATCCCTATTCCCTTCGAAAAGGGGCCGCTCGGACATTCCGACGGCGACGCGCTCTCGCACGCCATCTGCGACGCCCTGCTCGGCGCTGCGGCCCTGGGCGACATCGGCCGGCACTTTCCCGATAGCTCCGCGCGCTGGAAGGACGCGTCCAGCCTGGATTTTCTGCGCCACGCGGCGGGCCTTCTCGAAGTGCGCGATTTCGTGATTGTCAACGTCGATTCCGCCATCGAACTGGAGAGGCCTCGACTCGCGCCGTTCATCGAACAGATGCGCGAGAGAATTGCGGACGCGCTCGGCATCGCCGTCGAACAGGTGAGTGTGAAAGCGAAGAGCGGGGAAGGAATCGGCGAAATAGGCCGCGGTGAAGCCATTCGCGCCGAGGCCGTAGCGTTGATTTGTAGCGGCGGTCTATGATCGCCGATCCCGAGCTTGCGGTCATAGGCGACAGATCGCGCAAAAAGAGTCGGCGGTCACAGACTGTCACAGACCGCCGACACAGCAGTCCTGGACGAAATGGAACGGCTGGTCGAATTCGACAATCGCGCCGGACGTCAACTGCGGGGCATGCTGCATCGGCCTGAAATCGCGGGCGACCGCCGTCCGCCGGCCGTGGTCCTGCTGCACGGATTCACGGGCGACCGGATGGAGTCGCATTGGTTGTTCGTGAAGACTTCGCGGGCCCTCGCCCGCGCGGGCATCGCCTCGTTGCGCTTTGACTTCTTCGGCTCGGGTGAGTCGGACGGCGAGTTTCGCGAGGCCAGTCTCGAAACCGAGGTAGCCGACGCTCAGGCTGCGGCGGATTTCCTGCGCCGCGAGGGTGGGATCGATCCGGAGCGGCTGGGCATTATCGGATTGTCGCTTGGCGGCGCCATCGCAGCCCTGGTCGCCGAACCGCTCCGCGCGCGGGCGCTCGTCCTGTGGTCGGCCATCGCCCACTTGCCCCTCATGCGCAGATTCGCCGACAGCTTCGCGCGTCCCCTCCCCGGCGCCGATGGCGACGCGGAGTACGGCGGGCATCGCGTCTCTCACAAGTTTCTGGACGCGGCCGATCGCCTCGACCCGCTGGCGGGAGTCGCGGCATTCACCGGTCCTACTCTGATCGTCCATCCGGAACGCGACGAACACCTGCCGCTCACGCATCCCGAGGACTACCTCCAAGCCTCCGGCGCCGTGATCAAAGAAAAAGCCATCGTCTCGAACGCCGACCACACGTTTACCTCAGTCGCCTGGGAAGCAGAAGCCATCGGACGAACCGTGGAGTGGTTCAAGAAGAATCTGTGATTGAGCAATTGAGTGATGGAGGGGTTGAGAGATTGGCTCATTGAATCTTGAGTTTGCTGAACCGATCATTCACTCGCTCGATCACTCAATCGCTCAATCTTCCAATCGCTCAATTGCCCTCGATCTTCGAGTATCGCAACTGCTGTTCCGCGAAGTCGCGGGGATAGCGAACGGTCACGCTGTCAGGTTGACCGCCGGTGCCTTGCTGCAGCTCCAACTCGGGATTGATTCCCACCCAATAGGTCGGCAAGTTCAGAGTCTTGTAGCGCGCCACGACCTGATCTCGCCAGGCGGTGTTGAAGTGGATTCCGTACTTGGTGATCAGCGCCTTGGCGGCATCGTAATCGCCTTCGGCCTTGATGCGCATCAATTCGGCGAGAAGCATGCCGACACCCTCGCGCATCTTCGAGTAGTTCGTCACCACCATGTAGGCCTTGCCATCGCGTGTGACCGGCTGAATGGCGCCCGTCTTGTCGCGAATATAGTTCACGATCAACTGCGTGCCGCGACGGTGGTCCTCCTCAATGGTGTCGCCAGTGGGCACTTCACGAAGCTGCACCAGCGCCGCGCGCGCTTCGCCGTCGTACGCCGTCCGGGCCACGTCATAGTCCGGCATCACGCCCATTTCGATCAGCTTGGGATCGAAGAAATTCCACAGTGCCATCAGATCCGCGCGCGTCTCTTCGAGTGTCGAGTAGTACTCCTTGAGATAGGATGCCGGCTCCGCCGTCAGCTGGGGATTCATCCTTCCCGATCCATGCCCGATCACTTCATGCATGGCGGTGAAGAGATTCTCAGCGAGGTCGGCGTACTTTTTTGCGCGATCGATCTCGGGTTGCGAATTCGCGAACTCCTCCGCTACCTTCGTGCCTGCCGCGCTGTTCAGGGCGCGGATCGAACCGGTAAAGATGAAGCTCTTCGACCCGTACTTCTCGTGGATTTCGTCTTCGTTGGGGAGATTGTCGCCGATGGTTGCCACGTCGAAGTCGCCGGTCTCGACCACCGTCTCGTCGGCGTTGACGATAGGCGGATTGGGATGCGGATTCTTGTACTGGTTCAGCCACGGCGCCTTTTGCTCGAAGTAGGCGGCATTGGCCGCGAAGCCGGTCATCATCTTGTTCATCTGCTCGTCAACGACCGTCACGAATCCCTGAATCGAGCCCTTCTGGCCGCGCACGTCTTTATAGACCTCAACGAATCCATTCGAAAAATCCGGGTTCGTGCGGTCCTGCACCCAGTCAATGCCGCACTGGATCCAGTCGGCGCGGTCGCCCGTCTGGTAGTAGCGAATCAGGTCGTTGATCACCTTCTTCTGCGACTCCGGCGCGTAGGGCAGCGCGTGCTGCATATCGTCGATGGCGAGCCCGAGCTCGTGCGCGTAGCGGCCCGGCGGGATTTTGCCGTCCGGCGTCCCGGAGCGATACACTTCCTCGACCAGTTGACCGTTGCGCTTTACCAGTCGCGAGTTCAGCGCGTAGCGTTCGGTGAATCCGGCCAGATCCTTAAGCATCACGCCCGAGTAGTAATTGTTGCCGCTCGCCTTGAGCGGGTCCCCGCCGTTGGGCGGATTCTTGAGGGTTACCATGGGCTGAAAATCCGGATCGAAGATCGCCTTCTGCAGGACGGAGAGCATCGAATCGACCACCGCCGGCGATTGCCGGTTTCCGCCGATCGGCGCGCCATTCTTCAATGCTTGCTCCGCGGCCGATCTCAGCTCGTCGGGCGTGAACTCCGGCAGAAATTTGCGCGATGTGAAGGAATTGTGATTGCCGTGACTCCCCCAGAAGAGCATGGTGTAATCCGTAATCTTCTTGAGCACCGCCGGATCGATCCCCTCGGGATGCGTGATGATCGACTCCAGCAGGTGCTTGAGGGCGAGACCGTAGCTCGAGTTCTGGTCGTAAGCAATGGGGTTGATCGCGATGGCGGCCATCGAGAGCCAGTAGGCATCAAGTTTCTGCTCCGGCGAGAGGTCGTTGAAGCTGTCAGCGTAAACCTGGATGAAACCTGTGTCGCCCACGCGCGCGACGAGACTCGGAGGCTCCTTCGTCTGCGATCCCGGCGGGGGTTGCGTTTGACTCCTTGCGCCCGATGAGCAAACGCAGAGCGCAACCGCGATCAATCCAGGGCTGATACCCGCTGACCATCGTTTTATTCTGACCATGAAATTCTTCCCCTCCGTGCTCTTCTACACCACTCCCTAGGGTCAGGGACCTGGGGCCAGTCTACTCGCTACCTCCACTCCCTATTCGCTACGCCCTAGCCTCTGACCCGTGGTGCCTGATCCCTAAACACGGCGCGCGACGTCGAGCACCGTAACCGTCCCCGCCGTCCTGTCGAACGTGTAGATCAGGCGATGAGCACCCAGGTAAACCCGCCAGCCTTCTTTGCCCTCGATCTTCTCGGCGTCCGGCGGCAGCGGATCGGCGCCAAGACTGCGGATACGGCCGCGCAACTCGAAATAGATTTCAGGCGGAAGCCCGGCGAGCTGACGCGCCGCGGGGCGGATGATCAACAGGTTGTAACTCACGGATGTCCGCGCTCGATCTCGTTGACGGCTTGCTCGAAGGGCACGGCATCAAGTTTCGATTCCATCGCTTCGTCAAAAGCGCGCGCACACTGCTCCGCCTCGAGCTGGGCCAGCAAGTCGCCGCACTCGGTGAAATCCAGGTGCACGCCGGACGGCTTGCCGTCTTTATCAAACACCACACGCTCGCGAATCTTGGCCATTGCAATCTCGTCGTGAAGAGGGCTCCTTATCGAGGGTAGTCGAGCGGCGGGTGAGATTTCAATGGGCAGTCTGGAGCGCAGAGAGCGATTCTGGAGTTTCGAGCTCGCCAGTGGTCTCGATCCCGTCGCCGACGCGAATCGCGCCGCTCCCCATGATGGCAGCGCGCAGTCCGCCGCGCCCATTCAAGGCCGGACGGAGCGTCTGGCCGGTGAGACGTTCCAGATGGCCGCACGGTTCGCACAGACGGATGCCGAGCAGGATCGCGTCGCCGACGCGAAACCGGCGGTTGACCAGGTCATTCAAGCGGATGCCGCGTGTAGCGATGTTGCGGCGGGCGTCGCGGGCCTCCAGGACGATGCCGGCCGCGGCCCCGAGCGCCTCCAGCGATTCCATCTCGATCAGGGTCACTTCGCGATCGCCGAGCGGCTTCCAGAACGTGCCCTGTCCTGACCAATAACGATCGCCGACGAGGCCCCGTCCCTGCTCGGCGCGCGCCTCGCGCACCGCATCGAGCGGTGCCGCTGCCGACGTGCCTACGAAGATTCCCTCCACTCGCCCTTCGGTCACGAGACCCTCACATATCCTGCATTCTGACGCCAGAGTGCTGTCCGGATTTCGACGTAGGGGCGGCTCTTGTGGCCGCCCGGGTACCTACGCCGCCATCGCTTGGGCAGCCACAAGGGCCGCCCCTACGTCGAAATCCGGGCGCTCCCGACGCCAGTGCTGAACTGTAACGCGTCCGGCGCCCCAAAGTCAAGACGTAGGGAGCGCCCTAGCCTAGATCCTGGATCCCACGGGCGGGGCCGGCATCTGGGCTGGCGCGACGGCTTCGATCGCCATGCCGCAGTGCGGGCAGAAGCGGTCGCCGGACCGGATCTCGCGGCGGCAATTTGGGCAATTCGGGCGCAGGTTGCACTGGCAGGCCGGGCAGAAGTTGAACTGCGCATTCACCAGCCGGCCGCAGCGCGGGCACCCGAACGGAAGAGGCTCGCGCATCACAAAGTAAAGAATCACGCCCACCAGGTAAGGCACAAAGATGGCGATCACCGTCCATAAGGTCGGGCTCATGCCCCGGCGCTTGGCGTCCCGATTAATGTAACCGATCAGCAGGATGATGGCGGCCGCGAAGATCGCTATGCCGGTCACGATCCCGAACACGGCCAGCAACTGCAGCAGCTTCGGCTCGCCCACCAGGGGGTCGGGCATGGCCCCGGGCAGAGTGCGGGTGACGTACTCCGCGACTACAACGGCCAGGACATAAAGCGAGACGACCAGGGTCACCAGCCACTGCGGAATCACACGAAACTCAGACGCGAAGGTCGGTTTCTCGTGGGCGCGCTGCCGCCAGTTGTCCTTGATGCGTCCAAAAAACTGATCATTGCTTGACATATGACACCTCCCGGCTGCTCAACGTCCTTCCCAACCCGCTCTAGTTGAATCCCGAATCGACGCCCTATCCGCCCGTCGGCGTTGCCACAGAATCACAAGGCCCATGGCCAGGACCGGTACGAACCACCACCCCGCAAATCCCAGCATCCAGACCACGCGTGGCAGATCGAGTGTCGCGCCCAGCCAGGCGCAGACGCGCCATACCAGCGGCGCGCTGGCCACCCCGAAGACCCAGGAAAGCGTGCAGCCGATCGCCAGAGCGAGGTTGCGCGCATGCTGCGCTCGCATTTCCTCCGACCGCCGCCTGACGACGAACTGCGCCGACGCCGCGAGCCCTCCGGGCACGGCCACAGAGACCGTTCTCAGCGCTCGCAGCGCGGCTTCGGTCTGAGCGGCGCGGCCGGCGCACGTCTCGCAGGCCGCCAGATGATCCGCAAGCCAGCGCTGGTCCGCCGGCGCGAGACCTTCCACGCGCTCCATGTCGATCAGGCGTCGCGCCCGCCCGTGCAGGTCGTCATTCAGATCGTCATTCCGATGAGGCTTCATGATCGTTGGGCCTCCAACAACTCGCGGGCGGCGCTCAAGCCGCGATAGAGCCGCGATTTCACCGTGGAAAGCGGCGCCTTGACCACGTCCGCGATCTCTTCGAGTGCCAGTTCTTCTTGAAAGCGTAGCAACAGCACTTCGCGATAGACCGGCAGCAGGTTCGCGATGGCCGCGCCCAATTTTTGCGATTGCTCCTGCGAAGCGAATTGCGTAAGCGGCGAGACGCTGTCCGGGGCGGACGGTTCCCAGGCGCGGCCCCCCTCGCCAGGCTCCAGCATCTCATCGAGGCTCTGCATCTGTTTGCGCCGCCGCAGATCGATTACCAGGTGGCGCGCGATCGAGAACAACCACGCCTCGAAGCGAGTAACGCCGTCGTATTGATGACCGCGCGCGAGCACGCGCAGCCAAGTCTCCTGAAAGAGATCCCGAGCCATGTCCGGGCTGCCGGTCAGATAGAGCAGGTAGCGGTACAGCCGGTATTCGTACTGCGCGATCAGGCTGTCGAGCAGCTCGGGATCGCGCCGGCGCAAGCCCCGCGCCACCGCCCTGGTCTCAGGTTCCATCGAGAGTGCGTAGAGATGAATCGCGCCGCCCATTCTACTCCGCTATACGCGCCACCCCGTCAAAAAGACTCCCGAGGGCGAAGCGCGGGCGTGCGGCCCCGTGAGGCGTGACGGCCTGTCATCCTGAGCGCAGCGAGGATCTGCCTTTCTTCGATTTGCTGGACGACGCCAATCGGCGGCAATGGCCAAATAGGCTGGAGAAGAGGGTGGGATTCGAACCGTCGGGGCAGGCTACCTTCTGCCCCACGCCCGAGTTCTCAAGCGGGCACAATAAGGTCAAAAGAGCGCATTCCAAGGAACCATCATCGTCCCGCCGATCGCCTTCGTGTTGCGGCCCGTGCTCCGGACGCGGATGCCACTGCGCTCTCGGCCACCTCCACCAGAGAATGCAGCGCGCGATTCACAGCGTCGGAGTTGGGAAAGACCGCCGCGATTTCCGGGTCGAGCACAACCACGTTCGAACTAGCCTTGACGCGCTCATAGTACTTGCCACGCTCCAACCGCTTGAAATCGGCGCGCTTATATTCCGCTCGAAGCTCATCGGATGCTGGCTTAGCCTTCTTCATAAACATGCCTTTCAGAGCGCGTTGCAAGCCGGGCGCTTATGATCCGGATCCCTTCGCCGCGTTCGGCATGAGACACAACAAGCAGTCTGCCTGCAGAAGATATGCCGAAAGTGACCAGCCTTTCTTCGCACTCCGAATGATCGGGGTCCGCGCCAGTCGCAGCCAGAGGGTCGTAAAACACGCTTGACGCTTCCTCAAACGAAACCGCGTGCTTGCGAAGATTCTCCGCCGCCTTGGCAGGGTCCCATTCGAAATACACATCTCATTCTAAAGGCTCAGCCCACGGGGTTCAACTTGCGCCTCGTCTTCATCTTCAGGGTGGCAGCTAACCTGCCGCGCACTCGCGATTGGCCATCAGGTTTGATAAATTGGTCAGCTAAATCCTCTGGAGGAATCATGACCCACTGGGCGCGCCTCGGGGCACGAATCGCTGTCGTCGTCTCGTTGCTGTCTCCCCTGGTTGTACCCCTTCAAGCCCCGCCGCTCAAGGCGCAGGAATCAACGTCAACCATGACGCTGACGCCAGCTCCCGGCGCCGAGGTACAGAACATCACTCCCAAACCCGGATACTTCAGTGAGCCCGGCGTGGCCATCAATCCCGCGAATCCGCAGCAGGTTGCGGTTGCCTATCAGGACAACGCGCACGTGGCCTACTCCGACGATGCCGGCAAGACCTGGACCATCGCGGAGAACACCGAATCGAAGGACTATCGCGTCTCCGGCGACGTTTCCATCACTTACAACAAGCAAGGCCACGCCTTCCTGTGCTACATCGCCTTCGACCGCCTCGGCACCACGAATTATTGGGCGCACAACGCCACGCGCAACGGAATCTTCGTGCGACGCTCGCTCGACGGCGGCAAGACATGGGAGGACAAGGAATATATCGTCGCCGCCCAGAAGACCGAGCCCGGCATTCCCTTCGAAGACAAGCCTTACATCGTGGCCGACAACACCGACTCACGCTACGCCGGGACGCTTTACGTGGGCTGGACCCGCTGGACGATCGCCGATTCCCAGATTCTGCTCTCGCGCTCGACTGACGACGGCAAGACGTGGTCCGAACCCATCGAGATCGACACGCATCGCGGCCTGCCGCGCGACGACAACGGCGCCAACGAAGGATTCTCCGGCGTGGTGGGTCCGGACGGCACGCTGTACGTGGTCTGGGGCGACGGCAATCACGTGGTGTTCACCTTCTCGAAGGACGGCGGACAGACATTCAAGCAGACCCGCGATGTGATCGACACCGCGCCCATCATGTTCGACGTGGAAGGCACCACGCGATCGAACGGCTTCCCCGTAATTGATATGGACCGCAACAACGGGCGCCTCTACGTGGTCTGGAGCGATTACCGCAACGGCGGCGTGGACGTCTTCTGCTCCACGTCTACCAACCGCGGCAAGAAATGGACTCCGGCGGTGCGCGTGAACACCGACCCCATCCATGATGGCGCCGACCATTTCTTCCAATGGCTGGCCGTCGATCAGCAGACGGGCGCCGCCAACGTGGTCTTCTACGATCGCCGCCAGGACCCGCGCAACCGCGAGGCGGTCGTGGCGCTGGCGCGATCCACCGACGGTGGACAGTCGTTCCAGAACTATGCCTGGACCACGACGGCGTTCGACCCGACCGGCCCTTTCATGGGCGATTACACCGGACTCGCCGCGCTCGGCGGCCGCGTCTACGGCGCCTGGACCGAGAAGCCGGAGGCGAAATCGCGCGGAACTGTGGTGCGGGTCGGAGTGGCGGACTTTGACGAGGCAGGGAAACAGTAGGCGCGCACTCGATCATGGCCTCAGTCTGTCAGTTTGTCAGTGCCTCAGTTTTTCAGTCTGTCAGTTCAGCACCGGCGCGGAGTGAAGGCTATTCTATTTGGAGCCAGATGACTCTGGGCGGTGTATCACCTCTGGTGATCTTGTAGGATCAGGAGAAGCCAACTTTTATGAAGACGAGCTTAGAGCTTGCGACCGGCTGCCTTTTAGGACTGCTGGCTGCGGCGCCCGTGCTAGCCGCTGCGGCTGACTCGACGCAGGCCCGGACGTTCGAATTTGTCTACCAGGTCACGATCGATCCCGCGCCAGGCGGCACCGTAAAGGTGTGGATTCCGATCGCAAGGTCCGACGCCAATCAGGACGTGCTGTTGAAGAGCATTTCAGGCCTGGACGCTTCACAGGTGAAATCAGGGACGCAGCAGGAATCCGAGTACGGAAATTCCGTTCTCTACACCGAGATCAAACAAGCTGCGGCGCCGGTCACGGTCAGCTTGACGTACCAAGTGACCCGCAAGGAATATTCGCGCGGCGGCCTGAACGATTTGATGCGCTACAACCGCGCGGACGATCCGCCGTCGCCGGACGTGGCGCGCTTTCTCGCGCCGGACAGCCTGGTGCCGATCAACGATCGCTTCCGCGCCCTGGCCGCCGAGATCACCCGCGGCAAGAACGGCGACGTGGAGAAGGCCTACGCGATTTACGACTATGTTTTTCACAACCTGCGCTATGACAAGTCCGGCGAGGGCTGGGGACGGGGCGACGCCATGTGGGCGTGCGACTCGAAGCACGGCAACTGCACCGACTTCCATTCATTGTTCATTGCCCTGATGCGGGCCCAGAAGATTCCGGCGCGATTCGAGATCGGGTTTCCGCTTCCCGAAGGTAAGAGCGACGGCGACATTCCCGGCTACCATTGCTGGGCGGAGTTCTATGCGAGGGGCCTCGGCTGGGTCCCGGTGGACATTTCCGAGGCTTGGAAGAATCCGACGAAGCATGACTTTTTCTTCGGATCGCTGGATACCAATCGGGTGCAGTTCACCATCGGGCGCGACCTCGTTCTGAATCCGCCGCAAAGCGGCCCTCCGGTCAATTACCTCGTTTATCCTTACGCGGAATTGGACGGCCAGCCGTACGATCACCTGCAGAAGAAGTTCTCGTTCCACGACGTTCGTGCGGGCAAGGCGGCTCTGCCAGTGGGCGTGCAGCATAGGCTCTTGCCTGATCAGCCGGTATCCGCGAGCGGCAGGTAACGTGGCATATGCCGGGCGGAGCCGGGGTCCAACTCGTCACTTTCGTGACTTGGCACTCGCCACTTGTCGCTCGTCACTCGTTTAAAAGTAGCCTACAATTAGGGCCTCGGAAATTCACTTGACAACCGCGCCTGATTGTGCTAGGATTTAATTCCTTCCTGCAGGGATCTACGTCCCGGGCAGCGTGCCATGCGCCTCCCTCGCCTCCCATTGCCGATTAATGATAGCCGCTGGACGATCGCGCGCTCCGGGAAGACAAGCGGACGGTCACGGCCGCAGTGCCGGGCCTGCTTGGAGCGCGAAAATATCCCTACGAACCAAGCTGGAATGTTGTCTAAAATCAACATCATGCCTGGAAAGATTGGCCGAGAAGATGTCTCGCGCCTGTGCCGGCTTTCGCCGCCGATCACCAATGGCCCGCCGCCGGCGGTGCGGGATCCGCGTCGAGCCGATGAATTGGGGCGCAGGAAGCGCCCCGAAGATAAAAACATCCCCACAAACGAAGCTGGAAAGCTACCCGGAATCAGTGAGATAGCTGGAACACTCCGGGGTGGCGCTGTCAGGCGAACGTTCCCGATGGCGCGGCCCGGCAGCAAGCCCAACTCCGGGAGCATGAAAGACGGAAAAAACATCCCTACGAACCAAGCTGGAATGTCGTTTGTTAACAGCGAGATACCGGGAAACTCCCCAGTCGTTGGGGGCGCACCGGCTTCCAGTGAGGTTGAGGAGCGACGATGAACCGAGTCTCTCGACGTGATTTCCTGACCCGCAGCTCGGCCGCACTCGCCCTGGCGGCAGCCGGCGCCGGCCCCACGCGGGCGGGCCCTTCAGCGCCGCACCAGGCTGAAAGCCCGGCCGCCAGCCGGTCCCCCGCTCCGCCCCATCGCGACTTCCCCACTGACCCGCGCGCGCGCCTCGCGGTGGCGTCCTACCCGTTCCGCGACCTGATCGACTCGCCGTTCTATCGCCGGCGCAATCCGGGCAAGACGGGCATGGACCTGCCGGCCTTCGCCGCCATGGTGGTCGACCGCTTCAGAGTCCATGGCATCGAGCCCTGGAGCCCGCACATCCAGGCGCGCACGCCTGCCGATCTCGAAACACTGCGTAGCGGGATCGAGAAGTCGGGCGTCCATGTGATCAACATCGCCGCCGACCTGCGGCAGAGCGTCTACGACCCCGATCCTGACAAGCGCAAGGCCGCTGTCGACGGCGGCAAGCAATGGGTGGACGTGGCGGTGGGGATCGGCTCGCCGAGCATCCGTCTGCACGTGGCTGAAGCTCATGACGCTCCTCCGGACTTCAAACTGGCCTCCGACAGCCTGAGGCAAGTGGCGGATTACGGTGCCGCGCACAACGTGGTGATCAACCTCGAGAACGACGATCCGGTGAGCGAGGACGCCTTCTTCATCGTGCGCGTGCTCGATCACGCCAATCATCCATGGCTCCACGCCTGCCCGGATTTCGGCAACTCGGCGATGTCGGGTGACCCGGCTTTCAACCTCGACGCCATGGTGCTGATGTTCCGCCACGCTTTCTGCATCTCGCACATGAAGGACTCGGAGGAGGGCGACCAGGGGAAGATGTACTATGCGGACGTACCGGGCACGTTCAAGATCGCCAAGGCGAGCGGCTACAAGGGATATTTTTCGATGGAGATGGACCGCTCGGGCGACCCGCACGCGGGCACGGCCCAATTGATCGACCTGAGCCTGAAGGAGCTTTCTTAAGTGCGTCAGTTTGTCAGTACGTCAGTTCGTCAGCATGTCAGTTGGCCCAGTTGGTCAGACGCCGCCTGTCGTCAGTTGATCACTCCAGCAGGGTTCAGGACTTATCAGCAGGTTTGCTGACGCACTGACAGACTGACGTACTGACCGTGCTATCATAAAGATACGGCTGCCCTCCCAAGCGGCAGCCCGGGAGGTAATTTGTGGCCGAAGAGCGGCTTAAGCTCGCGGTCTTCATCGACTTTGACAACATTCAGATCGGTGTGAAAGACACGCTGGGTAAGGAATTTGACGTATCGGTTGTTCTGGAGGCGCTGAAGGAACGGGGAGAGGTCATTACGAAAGTAGCCTATGGCGACTGGCCCCGCGCCGGAGAACACAGCAAGCAGATGACGCAACACGCGGTGCAGATGGTGCAGCGCAACGTGACGCCGCGCGGCGACAAGAACGGGGCTGACATCAACCTGGCGCTCGACGCCCTGGAGATGGCCTTCACCCGGCATCACATCACCGGGTTCGCCATCGTGGGCGGCGACAGCGATTTCATCGCCCTGGTCGAAAAGCTGAAGCAGTACGACAAGCAAGTGCTGGTGGTGGGCGGGCGCGGCTTTACCAGCAACATCCTGCAGCGCAATTGCACGGAATTCATCGCTTACGAGAACCTGCTGCGTTCTACGGGCTATGCGGCGCCCGCCGCCCGGCCGCGCTCCACGCGGCGCGGTGAGCCTGCCCGCGGCGCCATCGAGACGCGGCCGCTTTCCGACGCGCTCCCGAACATCCAGCGCGCCCTGTCGGTTCTCGCGGAGCGCGGAGTTTCGCCTCAACTCGGTCTGCTCAAGAGCACCCTGCTGCAACTCGACTCCACGTTCAGCGAGCGCGATTACGGCGTCAGCACGTTCCTCGAATTCATGCAGAAGATGGAAGAGGCGGACCTGCTGCGCCTGCGCAAGATCGACCGCGGGTACCTCGTAGAGAGCGCCAGCGAACCTGCCCACGCTCCGGCGGGGCCTAAGACCACCCAGCCCGCCGAGCAGCCTCAGGCGGAATCGGCTGGGGCCACCGGTACAGGCAGTGGTATCGAAGAAGTTGTCGCGGCTGGCGCAGCAATCGCGGAAGAATCGGCTCCCGAGTCGTCCGCCGTCACCATGACCGCGGAGCAGGCCCTCGAGATCCTGCGTCGCGCGGTGGAAAGCGAGTCCGACAAGTCTCCCAATCGACCGCTCTACCTGCGACACATCCGGCACGGGCTGCGGGCCGTGGACAAGAATTTCGATGAGCGTCAGGCCGGCTTTGCCCGCATCACGGACCTCCTGCACAGCGCCCAGCGCGAGGGTTGGCTCTCGCTGCAGCGCGACCGCAAAGGTGTCCTCCGCATGTTCTACCGGCCGCAGGCGGAAGGGGCGGCGGTGCAGGCTGAGGCCGCGGCCAGCACCGATTTCTGGGAGTCGGGCCAGACGATTGCCGTCCCCGAGGCGCCGGCAACTGCATCCGCTGAACAGCCTCTGATCGGGAACGCCGCCACGGAGGCCGTCGAGGCGGCGCCGGCGGCGGTGGTCGAAGCGGAATCCATGGCATCGCCTGAAGTCGCCGAGGGAGCATCCGAACAGCCGGCCGAAGCCGCTCCGGAAGCGGCGCCGGCACGAAAGGGCCGCCCGCGCAAAATGGCATCGAGGCCGGCCCGGAAGCCCGCGGCGCGCCGCAGCAAAGCAAAGGAATGAGGGGGGGAATGGGAGCCCGGCCGGAGGGACTTGCGGGGACGAGTAGTGTCCTGATTTCGCTGTAGGGGCGGCCCTTGTGGCCGCCCAAGTGATGGCTGCGCACACATCGGGCGGCCACAAGG